>Ga0209812_10000180_pt1 | contig 59004 bp, 53 predicted proteins | sample JI71714BDNA_FD_187502 | JGI IMG/M metagenome (GOLD analysis project Ga0209812, IMG submission 187502) | Wastewater effluent complex algal communities from Wisconsin, to seasonally profile nutrient transformation and Carbon sequestration -... | ecosystem: Engineered > WWTP > Effluent > Algae...
TCAGCAAACATGCGCACGATACGACCGATACGAACTTTTTTACCGGTCCGCATATTGACAACACTATCGCCTTTTCTCAGGCACCCAGAATAAGCCCGCAAGAAGGTCAGCTGACCGTATTTATCGTTGATAATCTTAAAAGCCAAAGCAGAAAAAGGTTCCTTGTTATCAGCATGACGAAGCGCTTCGCTACCATCTTCCAAGTGACCCTTGATAGCAGGAATATCAAGCGGAGACGGCAAGAAATCAACCACCGAATCCAACATAAACTGCACGCCTTTATTCTTAAAAGCAGAACCACAAAAGGTCGGTATTACCTTTCCCGCAATGCAACCCTTTCTTAAAGCAGCAATCATTTCTTCTTCTGATATCTCTTTGCCTTCAAGATATTTTTCAGCAAGCACATCATCACAATCTGCACAATCTTCCAATAATTTTTCCCGATACTCCTGTGCCTGTTCCTTAAGTTCGGCCGGAATATCGACGATATCGTACTTAGCACCTAAAGAATCGTCATGCCACAACATGGCTTTCATACGAATCAAATCAACAATGCCGCGAAAATCAGACTCCATACCAATCGGCAAAGTAAGAACCGCAGGTCTTGCTTTAAGACGGTCAACAATCATATCAACACATCTAAAAAAGTTAGCACCAGTACGATCTAATTTATTAACAAAACACATACGCGGCACACCATAACGATCCGCTTGCCGCCATACCGTCTCAGACTGAGGCTCAACACCTGCCACACCATCAAACACGGTTACTGCACCATCAAGCACACGCATTGAGCGCTCAACCTCAATAGTAAAGTCAACGTGACCAGGCGTATCAATTATATTAATACGAAAAGGCTTCGACTTAACATCTTCACGCCTAAGCCACTCGCAACTCACTGCGGCCGCCGTAATTGTGATACCGCGCTCCCGCTCCTGAGCCATATAATCGGTTACCGCTGCACCGTCATGGACTTCGCCAATCTTGTGACTACGACCTGTATAATACAAAATACGTTCAGTGGTAGTGGTCTTACCAGCATCGATATGAGCTACGATTCCGATATTTCTTACGCGCTCTAAAGGGAAATCTGACATTGTCGTTACCTTTTCTTAATTACCAGCGATAATGAGCAAATGCTTTATTTGCTTCGGCCATCTTGTGGGTATCTTCACGTTTCTTACAAGCAAGACCACGACTCTGTGAAGCATCAAACAGCTCACTAGCAAGTTTTTCTTGCATAGTTCTTTCTCCACGCCCACGAGCACTATCACGTAACCAACGAAGTCCCAAGGCCACGCGGCGATTAGTTGGCACCTCGATCGGCACTTGATAACTAGCGCCACCAACACGACGAGACTTTACCTCGACAGCTGGTTTGACGTTTTCCATTGCCTTCTTAAAAACCTTGATCGGCTCTTCTTTGTTACGATCTTCAATCAACTGAAAAGCACCATAGACAATTTGCTCGGCTACTGCTTTCTTACCATCTCTCATCACCACGTTTATCAGCTTGGTAACCAAGCGATCATTAAACTTCGGATCAGGATCAATATTTCTTTTTTCTACTACTCTTCTTCTTGGCATGACGTACTCGCTTAAATATTTAAATTACTTGCCTTTTTTGGTTCCATACTTAGAACGGCCTTTTTTACGACCATTAACACTCACTGCATCCAATGCACCACGCACCACGTGATAACGACAACCTGGCAAATCTTTTACCCGACCACCACGAATCAACACTACAGAGTGCTCTTGCAAGTTATGACCTTCACCTGGGATATAGGTGGTTACTTCCATCCCATTGGTTAAGCGCACACGAGCCACTTTACGCAGGGCCGAGTTAGGCTTTTTAGGAGTGGTTGTGTACACACGAATGCACACACCACGTTTCTGTGGGCAATTCTGCAAATGGGGCGAGTCACTCTTTTCCGAGAGCTTACGACGACCATTACGAACCAATTGGCTGACTGTTGGCATACTACTTTCGTCCTTACACTGGCAGCCTTCTGTTGTTGCGCCGCCGAAATTATCGATTTGAAAATTAGCGTTATCTTTGTATCGAATCTGGTTCGTTTGTAAAGATGCCTATTACAATTTAAATAGCTTCTTCATATTTGGTGGGAATTAGCCTTTGATTTTGCTTGCTTAGACTCTTTTTAATGCGCAGGTAATTGACCAGCAAGCCCACCCTTTTAGTCCGATTAAGTGCAGATCCTCGAAGATCTTGGCTAAAAGTTTCGCTATTCAACAGCACGCGCCCAGCTAAGGGCTGAAACCTTGCTTCCTGGCTTATCTGCTCAAACTTATTCCACGGGCATACTTCTTGGCAAATATCACAACCAAAGACCCATGAATGGTTGCGTGGAGCAAGGTTTTTTGCGTCTTCATGAAGGGTTCTTTCGATGGTCCAGGTTGAGATACATTTATTGGCATCAACAGAGTGTGGATTAACAATGGCTTTAGTTGGGCACGCATCCATGCAGCGTGTACAGCTACCACAATCAGGGCCTAGATAGCCCTGATCCGGATTGAGCAGGATATCAGTGGCAAAACCACCTAACAAAGTCCAGGTGCCAAAGTTACGATGAATGAACATCGCACTTTTACCAATAAAACCTAAACCGGCTTTATGAGCCCAAGCGCGTTCCAGAAAGGGACCAGTGTCATTGAAGTGCCAAACCTGCCCTGCTTCTTGTGCCAATAAAAAGCCCGCTAATTTTTTCAGACGTTTTTGAAACCATTGATGATAATCGTGCCCCCACGCATAGCGAGCAATTTTAGGTTCTTGCTCTGAGTCATCAGGATGATCCCCAGTGTAATAGTTCTTAACTACAACGATTACACTGCGGGCGCTCGGGAAAAAAGAACGTAAGTCTAAGCGTTTATCAAGTGTTTTATGCAAATAATCGAGCGGTCCAAAACGCCCTTCTCGTGAAGCCATGAGAACATGTTGATCAAAATGAGTACCCCCTTCTACTGAGGCGATACCAAGGTCATCAAAGCCCAAATTTAGGGCGTAGGGTTTGAGATTTTTATGGTCTAACAAGATCTTCTCTAAATATGAGTAGGTGAGATTGATTGCAGTGCCAGCAAAGCAGCATTTTGAGCAGCTGTTTTCTTATTTTCACCACGAGCACTGGCTACTAACTCATCGTTAACTTTGACGCCAACCAAAAAACTAGGCGCATGAGCCGGGCCATCAGTATTAAGCAAAACATATTTAGGTGCCTGATGAATATGAGCTTGAACAATTTCCTGCAGCCTGGTTTTAGCATCTTTTTCTAGTTCGGCTAGATTAAGAGAAGGCTCACCAAGAACTCTAAAAATAACTGCTCGCGCTTGTTCCAAGCCACCATCAACATAAACTGCTCCAAACAAAGCTTCAAGTGCATCTGACAAGACTGAAGCAGAGGTAGTGCTTCCCGACGATCGCATGGCCTTATCACTTACCAGGTAATTGCCAAGCTTGATAGCTTTAGCCTTTTGACTTAAGTTTTCCTGGCAAACAAATTGAGCACGAAGTCTACTCAAATCACCTTCATTGAATTTATTTCGTTCACGATAGAGAAAATCAGCCGCCACCAAAGACAACACCGCATCGCCTAAAAACTCTAGGCGTTCATTATTAATACCGTGTTCATAAGACAGATCTTTGAGGCTAGCGCTTTTGTGGGTCAGCGCAATAATTAGCAAATTAGGGTCAGTAAACTGATAGCCTAGCAGGTTTTTGAGCGCCTGATTCATATTATTGATCGTGCTTGAAAGCTTCGGCATCAGATTTATTACGAAAAACTAGACGAATAGGAACTTCCGCCAAATCTAAGTCCGTTCTAAAGTGATTAGTTAAATAGCGTTTATAGGAAAAATGGATTTCGGCAGGTTTTGAGCAGCTGATCGCAAAAGTAGGCGGAGCCGTGTCAATCTGCGTCGCAAAAAACATCTTGATACGCCGCCCCATCACAACTGGAGCTGGGTGAGCAAGCTGAGCTTTCTCTAAAGAACGGTTAAGCTTAGAGGTGTTAATACGTCTATTAAAGCGCGGAAACAACTTTAAAGCGATATCAATAACATCAAAGACATCGCGACCATATTTGGCCGATAAAAACACTACCGGTGCATAGGCAAAAAATGGCAGATGAAACCTGAGATGATCAGTAAATTTATCTTTGGAGCTTTCTTTGGTGATATCTTCATCCCACTGATTAATCGCTAATACACAGGCCTTTTTCTTTTCAAAAATAATGCCGGCAATTTTTTTATCCTGCTCACTCACGCCTTCTTTAGCGTTGATCATGAGAATAGCTACATCCGCTCGATCTACCGCACATAAAGCACGAGCAACCGCCATTTTTTCTACTTCTTCATAAATACTGCGCTGACGCCTAATACCAGCAGTATCGATCAAACAGATATCCTTGCCTGCATAAGTCAAAAAAGTATCAACAGCGTCAACAGTTGTGCCGGGAATATCTGAAGTCATCACCCGGTCTTCATTCAAAATGGCATTAACGAAAGTCGATTTGCCTGAATTAGGCTTACCTACCACTGCAAGATTTACTTTAGATGGATCATAGCTTTCTTCGCTTTCTTCATCAACACTAATTAATTGCAGATGATTGCTTTCTTTTACAGCAGTTACTAAGCCTAGATCTTGGCAAATACGTTCTTTAAGCTCTCTAAGACCGCTCACTTGGCTTGCGCTTACCATCAGGGGCTCATTAAAACCAAAACGCATACAACTCAAAGCATTGGCATTATTATTTTCGTGATCAACTTTATTAACCACAGCAAGCACAGGTTTACCAAGTTTACGAAGCATGTGGGCAATTTCTATGTCCTGAATAGTAATACCATCTTTAGCACTCACCACGAAAATAACCAAATCAGCTTGTTCACTAATAAAATCGGCCACCCGTTGGCTCACCATGTCCTGAAAAGGACCCTCAAGGCTATGATCAATACCACCTGAATCAACCATGGTTACATGATGGCCGTAAAACTCAGTATCCCTGGTTATACAATCACGAGTAGCCCCCGGCGTTTCATGGGCAATACTAATTTTCCTATTTGACAGGCGGTTAAAAAGCGTACTTTTCCCCACATTAGTTTTACCAACAAGAATACACTTAGGTTTTACAAAAACATTCATATTTTCACTTCTAGATTAATAAGCTAAGCCTTTTTTAGCTCTGGCTGTGGCTCTGCAACAAATTGCGGTTGATTACGATCTCTTTCTTCTCGTTCTGCCATTAATTCCTCGCGCGACTTAACCCTTTGCAGTGGCTTATTACGAAGCAATGCCTCGCCGCGCATTAGAGCCAGCAATTCACGACCATCAATAGTCTCATACTCCAAAAGAGCTTGGCCAATACGCTCAAGCATATCTAAATGCTCGCCAATTAGTTTCTTTGCCCTATTGTATTGTTCTGTAATAATCAGCTTGATTTCTTTGTCAATTTCTTGAGCGGTTACTTCAGAGTAATCAGCTGATTGGCCAAAATCTCGACCTAAAAATACCTGACTATCTTTTTTACCATAAACCAAGGGGCCCATCTTAACCGACATACCCCACTCACGAACCATGCGCTGAGCAAGCTCGGTCGCTTTTTCAAAATCATTGCCAGCACCACTGGTAAGCTCACCAAACTTGAGCTCCTCTGCCAAGCGTCCACCCATCATAACCGCTATTTGGTTGAGTGCATAAGCCTTAGTTAATGTATAACGATCATCAGTAGGCAACTGCATAGTTACGCCTAGTGCTCTACCACGGGGGATAATAGTGATCTTATGAACTGGATCGGTTGAATCAGCCCCGGCATCACCCGCTTCCTGCCTAATCAAAGCAGATACTAAGGCATGTCCAGCCTCATGAAAAGCAGTATTTTCTATGTCTTTACGAGACATAACCAAATTACGCCGCTCGGTGCCCATGATAATCTTTTCTCGGGCCATTTCAAAATCATGCATACTCACACGTTCTTTGCCTTCACGTGCGGCAATCAGCGCTGACTCGTTAACCAAATTTTCAATATCAGCACCACTCATACCCGGGGTCGAGCGTGCCAAAATTTCCATGTCGACATCTTGAGATAAAGGTACGTTAGGAGTATGCACTTTGAAAATTTCTTCCCGGCCACGCACATCTGGAAGGGGCACCACCACACGGCGGTCAAAACGGCCAGGGCGTAAGATAGCAGGATCCAAGACATCTGGCCGATTGGTGGCGGCAATAATAATAACACCTTCGTTGGCCTCAAAACCGTCCATTTCCACCAGCATTTGATTGAGGGTTTGTTCACGCTCATCATGCCCACCACCCATACCTGCGCCACGCTGACGGCCTACGGCATCGATTTCATCAATAAAGATTATACAAGGCGAATTCTTTTTACCTTGCTCAAATAAATCTCTCACCCTACTCGCACCGACACCAACAAACATCTCTACAAAGTCTGAGCCTGCGATACTAAAAAATGGCACGCCAGCTTCACCGGCCACGGCACGAGCAAGCAGTGTCTTTCCGGTACCCGGAGGACCCATCAGTAAAACACCCTTAGGAATGCGTCCACCAAGACGGGTAAATTTTTTGGGATTTTTTAGAAACTCAACAATCTCTTGCAGTTCCTGTTTACTTTCATCAACGCCAGCTACGTTTTTAAAGGTAATTTTGGATTGGTTTTCCGTAAGCATGCGCGCTCGCGATTTACCAAAAGACATGGCCCGGCCACCGCCAGTTTGAATCTGACGCATGAAAAAGAAAAACAGGCCAATAATCAGCAACATAGGTAGCCATTGGGCAATTACTACCCAAAATGTACCCGCTTCTTCTTTTTTAAGCTGGTATTCCATACCAAATTCTTTGTTGGCTTTACTCAGCGAGCCCAGAATATTGTCAGTAATAACCCCAGTAGAATGAAACTGACTACCATCTTTCAGCTCGCCGGTGAAATCTTGGCCGATAATGGTGATGCTCTTGATTTGGCCACCATCAACCAAGGATAAAAGCTCTGAAAAAGGCTTCTCCAGTCTTGTAGGGCCTGATTTGCCAAAAAAACTCCAAACTGTCACAATAAACAGACCAAACACCAGCCACACAAGTAAGGTTTTTTGATATTGCTTCACCGATTAGCCCCACCAAGTCTAAGATTTTTTATAACAATTATACTCACCACGAAAGCTTCTTTGATATCAAGTTCCAGAGTTCTTCACCGTTTTCATCATATCAAATTAACGCCATGTTTCATAGTGCATCACTCGGGAAAAGGCGCCGAATGATGATTTTCGTGCCGGAGGCTTCAACTAAGACCCCGGGAAAATAGTATTTTTTCGTTCTCGAGCCTCTAAGAGTAACCCACTTTAAGGTCTGGTCAAGCCCTGGCTCACCCCCAGTAATGGTTTAAAACTCGTATGTTTGTTAAATGGCCTCGAGCTTCGATTTTTACTGAAGGGGATTTTTCAGGCAGCCTCTAAATGCCGCTTTCTACAGACGTGCCTATCATATATGGTGGGTTGGATAAAAAAAATCCATTAGCTTTGACCAACAATGATCGCTGAGATAAAGAGCCTTCGGCATGCTTTGGCACTATAGAGATTGATTTTCTGGTGCTTTATTATGCTGTTTTTATTGGGTAATCACGAAAACTCAACAGAATCTAAGATACTATATTGGCATTTAAAAAATTAAATGCAATGCTTGAACCAGTCAATTTATTGCTAATAAAAATTTTATCGTAAAATAAATTATAGGTTAGGTTACTATCATGTTAAATAGGTTATTTTTGTGTGTCTCATTCTTGTTGTTATTTGGAAACAGTTTGTTATCGCTTGATTCTTACGATAAATTTATTAGTAATAATTATCCAAATATTTATCTCAAAATTAAAGAAAATGGGCAAAATTTAGAAAATAAACTTTTTGAAGACATATCAGATGAGTACAATATTAATTACATATACCTGATAAAAGAGTTAACCATAATTAAAGATAATTTTTTAGATAAAATGATTAGGCGGCTAATTATTTACTACAATCAAAACACAGATCAAAATAACCGAATATTGCTATACCTTCTGCCCACAAAAAAGATGATTTTTAACGAAAAATATTACTTAAGTACAGAATATAGAAATTTCTATGATAGCCCTTCATTTAAGAATGAAATTAATCCTTACTATAAAAATCTATTAGTTCTTATACTTGTTAATCCGTTAAATTTTATCCAACAAGCGACAGATAGAAAAATTATTAGCATCACACATGACAGTATAATACCTGTACCTCAAGGTATGGGTATCATAGAAAATATTAACATCCCTTTAGCTAGCGGATATATTGCCGATTGTGTAGGTATCTATGCATATACTACCGCTGAATATAAAGATAGTATCCATGGATTTATCCATTATGATCGTTACTGCAATCTTTCTAAACTTAATGATTTTTTTGATAAAATTGCGCCAAATAAAAATAATATAGATGTTATTTTGTTTACAAAATATTACTCATCTCAATTGATAAATATTATAGATAAAATAACTGGTTTAAATGTAAAAAATATTTGTTTTCATGAGAAACCATTAGCATGTTTTTCTCAAAATGGATCTTGTGATTTTATCAATGTGTTTGATATTAAGAATATAGATACTATTGATAGCATCCATGTTACCTGTCAACATGGTAAATACGAAATAAAAGCAACCGAGCAAACAGAGTTGTCCTTAACAATAAATCAGGAAAAAATAAACTACAATATGAAATCATTTAAATAACAGGTGAAATTCAGTAAGTTGGGAAGATAAATCATGAAGCTCGGCCTTTTTGCGGGAAAAGGCGCCGAATGATGATTTTCGTGCCGGAGGCTTCAACTAAGGCCCCAGGAAAATAGTATTTTTTTGTTCTTGAGCTTCTGGGAGTAACCCGCTTTAAGGTCTGGTTAAGCCCTGGCTCACCCCAGTAATGGTTTAAAATCTTTTCTAGAGTAGGTCTACTCTGGCGAAAGTCTTTGTCTGGACATAAGCGAGTTAATGCCTGGCGTATAGCTAAACTGAGGCTAAGACGATCAGAGTTGTTAAACAATTCTATTTCGGCACTGTCGCCCAACCAATTTATTAACTCACCTGCATGTGTGTGTAACACCAAGTTGTGCTCAAACTGAGATCTGGCTAATAAATCCAGTCGTATATTTATAGCAGGAAAATGACCGCTGAGTCCAGGCATAATCTCATGTCTCACATAGGCACGCTGGCCCTTACGATCCTGGTCCAAATTATCTAGAGCATAATCGGTATAGCCAAGCATAGTTAAAGCTAGCAGGAGCTGATTTTTACTAAGGTTTAAAAATGGGCGCAATAAAAAATAGTCATTGAGATTATCACTCGCAGCCATGGCTGCACCTAAAGATCCTCCACCATAACCAAACATGGCCATCAAGAATCCTTCCGCGTTATCATCCATATGGTGAGCAGTGACAATACTTTTACAAGCAAAGAAAGCTGCCAACTTTTGCAGAGCTTGATAACGTAAAACCCGCAGCTCTTTCTCGCCCTTAAGACCGATATTAAAGCTTTCGTGATGCACAGTAAAACCTAGAACCTGAGCTCTCATGGCCACTAGTTTAGATTCACGTTTAGATTGAAGTCGTTGCTGGTGATCAAAACAGGCAATAATTATTCTCCCAGCTCTTCTCTGTGGCCAAAGGGCTAAGCTCTCAAGCAAGGCCCTAGAGTCCGCCCCCCCACTAACCGCCACCACTAAACCTTTACTAATATATGGCCTTACCACACGGTCCAAACTAGACCACAGCGGCTGCAGTGTTCTTCTGATAATGGTGTTCTTATATATCATTAATAGTTGCTTTCACACACTCATTGCCCCAGGTCTAGGAGTGTGCACTCTTATTTATTGAAACAGACTTTTACAACACTAAATCGCGCATTAAAAAGGCGTTTACAATAATCCTCATGCCCATGGTTTACACATTTACGGTCTGGATGAGTATCCAAAGATGCCTCTGTGTATGCATCAGCATAGGTAGACTTGATAGCCGTACAAACCCTATCTCTTTGAAAGAGGCTTTTTTGTTCGATGCTTAATGAAGAAATAACAATCGACTTAGTAAAAGCTGCCAAACGAGCTTCGCTCCATAAATCGATATTATTCGAAGTATCGTTAAAACCGTTGGGTGCATTACCTATAACATCGTCGCTAGGTTGACTAAGCTCACTAGGAGCAGCCATTCCTGCAGTGGCACTCGCAATAAAAGCTGGCTTATAGTCCCCAGGTTTTTTATTATTTGCATCTAGCTCATTAATATGAGCACCATAGCTTATGAGATTACTAGCGATCAATGATAAGTAGTCGTATTCAACAGGTTTATTAAGTAGATTTATCTGTCTTGGCATTTTTAGATAAACCTGATGAAGAGGTGTCCTTTTCTGGTTATCTGCAAAGTTTAAAACAGTATTTTGCACACCCTCAAAATTAGCAACCAGCCATAGTGCTTTATCTACCGGTAAGCCAACAATAATATGCTGCAAGATCTTTCCAGCAACAGAAACCTGCTGTGGTGGTATATTTTTCAGCAGCAATTTAAATAGCCGATCATTAAGATCAACAGAAGGCCTGTTCTTTAGTAAATCAAAATATCGCCATAGCAGCGAGGTCTGATCGCTTAGGCCTAAATCAAAGTGCGCACTGGTCATATGCTGCTTAAATAACGAAACATATTTATAACCTGAATCAAGATCTACCCAATCCAAGACCGGAATCTCTAAGATGGGTTTTACACCAGCCGCAGTGTTACAGCTAAAATTCGGGTTGATTCTGGTGAGGGTTAATAATTTATCAACTGCAGAGTACTTATGATTACTTTCGGGCAACATCAACAGTTCGCAGCTAAGCGTTTGGCGTGTATTTACATCAGCTGATGGATTACTTGCTATAACATCAAGAAACTCTGAACGATATAAAGCAGGTATATACTCCTCTATCATTGCTACCAGTGATTTTTGTTGAGCTTGACAACGAAACATCGGACTAACATTTTTTTCTAACAGAGCTTTTTTAAGAAAATCGACCGCCCAGGGATCTTCTTCTCCTTGAGCAAGCAGAGCACAAAGCCAGTGTTCAGTTTTGAGCTGAGTGTCCATTACGAAGTTTTGTAAGGCTCGTTTCCAATGATTTCCCATATTAAATTTAGCACTTCTTATAACTTTGAATGCATCATCTTGAGTAAGCACATAAGCATTATTAACAAAAAGCCCTGCCAAGTCAGCGTCATGCCCTATTTCTAGAGAACTGATAAAATTGTTGTGAGGCGGTACAATAGGAACGGCAATATTAATACCAGCAGCCAAGAAAGCTGTTATGGCATCACGAGGTCTAGTAAATACTGAGCTAAACAAATTCCTAGCTATGTGATTGTAGTAAGCTCCTCCTTGCAACAGCCATTGAGCAATAGTAAAATTTTGCCCAGGGCCATTTTTTAAAGCCTCATCGATGGGCTTATTTAACTCTACTGCTAGACCATTTACATCAGCTCCAGCAGTGATTATGTGCTGAACAAAAGCTTGCTGTTGGCCTCTAATAGCCAAACTTAGCAGACTTCTATTGCTACAATTCAGATTTACACCGACCCCGTGATTGTCGATTACATGCTTAAGCAGCTCAAGGTACTGAGGACTTGGTTCTAAACCGTAGGCCATAGCACAAACCACATGATCTTTATTAATAAGATCAGTGATAAAATGTCCCCACTTAGCTAGGTGCTGCCTGTTAGCCAAAATTTTATCGGCGATAAAGCCAAACAACTCTGAGCCAACGTGGTGTTGTTCTCTAAGGGCCAGAACTTTTGCGTAAGCTATGAAGTTTATACTTAATAAATGCCAAATATCGTTTTTTTTATCAGCGTTGCATATAGGTACCATTGCGTGCTCTTGTTGCCACACCAACAAGGCTTGCTGGTTTTTTTCAAGTGGATTGAGCAAAGTCCCATTCATTAAAGAACAATAGATTGATTTGGATGAGTTTTTTTCTGCCAAGTTGTTACTATTAAGCAATATTTTTGCCGCAGAAAACTGTTGGTCTGGACTATTTACTAAAGCATGCTGCAAGGGCTTAACCGGCTCCTCTAGGGGGCCCTCTGGATTGGCGTTGTTGCTCACGAGCAGAGTTAGCAAATCAGGGTTATGCTGAATAGCAGCTAAGCTTAGCAGAGACTGCTGACATGGGCTCTCTCCACAAAGATCAGGATTACTGCCTGAAGTACCTAAATAATCTACGATTGTCGCTCTGTCATCATTCTCAATCGCTGTTTTTAGTTGAGCAAAGGTCTTTAAAGGTTTTTTAGACGTACCAATGTTAGAGCCAGGGTCGGGAGGAGTAGTATTAGGAGCCCGCACGCCCGGAGGAGGCAAATTAGCAGGACTATCACCGTGAACTACAATAGGCGAACTGCAAGCAGAGATGCTCAAAATAAGCAGCCCGGCAGTACAAAAATACGCAAACAACCTAATCATAAATATTAAAACCTTAAGATAATCATATTAACTAAGTAATATTGCTATCTAACAATCACTATATACAAATTCATAAGATATCAGTCATATCCCTTAAATCAACCCCCTTGCACTGGTGGCTGTTTAACCTAATTCACCATTATGCAAGAAAAATACCTAGTTACTCCCGCCCTGCCCTATGCCAATGGACCGATTCACTTAGGTCATCTGGTTGAACACGTTCAAGTTAATATTTTTATCAGAGCGCTGAGAATGGCTCAAAAGGACGTGCTTTATGTTTGTGGGGCGGACAGCCACGGCACGCCGATTGAAACTAATGCTTTAAAACATGCGATTAATCCGGCTGATTTTGCTCGTCAGTGGCAAGAGCGTCATGAAAGTACTTTTAAAAGCTTTGATATTGAGTTTGATGGCGGTTATGGCTCAACTCATAGCCATGAAAATGAGCTTCATGCTCACAAGATCTTTCATGCACTTAATCAGCATGGCTATATTAATCAGCGTGAAATTGAGCAATTGTTTGATCCTGAGCTTAAACGTTTTTTGCCTGACCGCATGGTACGGGGTATCTGCCCTAAGTGTCAGGCTAAAGATCAGTATGGCGATGCTTGCGAATCGTGTGGCCGTACTTATCATCCGACCGATTTAATCAATCCTCGCAGCGCCTTAAGTGGGGCTACGCCAGTTTTAAAAAAGAGCGTTCATTATTTCGTTAGCCTGGCTAAATTTGAGGCTCAGCTGAAAGACTGGACCAAAAATAAAGAAACAATTCATGAGGATACCCAAGCTTTTCTTGGTCACTGGTATGCCGAGGGACTGAAAGACTGGGATATTAGCCGTGATGGGCCTTATTTCGGATTTTTAATCCCTGGTGAAGATAATAAGTATTTTTACGTATGGCTTGATGCCCCGATTGGTTATATCAGCCTCAGCGAAAAGGCCGCTAAGCTACGTGGGCGTACCATGGCTGATTACTGGTGTGATAAAAACACTAAAATTATCCATTTTATAGGCAAAGATATTGTCTATTTTCATACGCTATTTTGGCCAGCAATGTTGATGGCAGCTGATTATACTTTGCCCTCTCAGGTTATCGTGCATGGTATGCTCACGGTCGATGGCGAGAAGATGTCGAAATCGCGCGGTACTTTTATTCTAGCCGATACTTTTAAGAAGCACTTTGACCATGAAACACTGCGTTATTACTACGCCTGTAAGCTTAGCAAGCGAGCAGAGGATATTGATCTTAACTTAGGTGATTTTGTCCAACGCGTTAACACTGATTTGGTTAACAAGCTTGTCAATATTATTTCTCGGGCCCTTCCGCTTCTGACCAGATTATTTGGCAGCGAAGCCAGTATGCTAGACCCTGATGCAGCATGGCTCAGCAGCAAAGCTCAAAAAACTATTATTGATACTCAAAGCTATTTTCTCGATAACGAGCCCTCTAAAGCGATTCACGATATTGTTCGACTGGCAGAAGATGCTAATAAATACTTACAAGATCAAGCACCATGGAAAATTGCGGCCGAAGATCCTAAAAAAGCTCAGGCGATTTTGACCACGGGTTTATATGTAGGTAAAATCTGTTTTGGTCTCTTAAAACCGGTCTTGCCTCAAGCGGTTAAAAAGCTTGAGTTAATAATCAATGATGGTCAGGATTATACGTTTGAAAATTTAGGCGATCTTTTTAAGCCAGGCCAAAAGTTTAAGCCTTATGACCATATATTTAAAAGAATCGATGAGCAGAGTATCAAAGCGATGAAGGAAGAAATCATGAGTGAGCAGCCAGCAATAGTTAAACCTAAAGAATGCACACCAAGCATTGATATTAATCAGTTCATGTCAGTTGATTTACGTGCCGCTAAAATAACGAAAGCGGAAATGGTAGAAGGCTCAGATAAGTTGATCGCCTGCACACTCGATGTCGGTGAACTCGGCCAGCGCCAAATTTTTACCGGTTTGCGCCCTCATGTTGAGCCTCATGACTTAGCTGGAAAAACCGTGGTAATTGTCGCCAATCTTGCACCGCGCAAGATGCGCTTTGGTATAAGCGAAGGTATGATTTTAGCCTGCGGCGAAGATAAACCGGTGCCTTTAACTTTAGAAGGTGTAAAGCCCGGCGCGAGGGTTAACTAATATGCTTTGTGATAACTGGTTTTTATGTTTATTTATTATTTTTTACGCTGCTTATTTGATTATAGAAATTGGCTTAGATATGTTAAATATAAATCACATAGAGAAACATAGACATATTATTCCTGACTTGTTTGAAAATATTTACTCAATGGACGACTATCAAAAATCGATTGCTTATACCAAAGCTAAAACCAATTTTAAGATATTTGGTTTAGCTTTAAAAACGATTATTTTACTTTCTTTTATTGTCAGTGGTTTTTTTGGAGATCTGGATATCTGGCTTAAGAACTTCATTAGTCATGATTTTTGGCGTGGGGTGAGCTATCCATTTTTGGTTGGCGCTGTTTTTTATGTAATTGGTTTGCCTGAATCTTATTATCACCAATTTGTACTGGAAGAAAAATTTGGTTTTAATCGCATGGATATTAAGACTTATATAACTGATCAAATCAAAGCTGTTTTGTTGGGATTGGTATTTGGCGTACCAATTATTGCTGCTTTGTTATGGATTATCAATGAATCAGGTGATCGATGGTGGGTTTTTGGCTGTGCGTTGATTATGGGTTTTCAGTTTTTTACTGCTGCTATTTACCCGGTATTTTTAGCACCTTTATTTAACAAGTTTAGCCCGCTCGCAGATGGGACGCTCAAAGATAGAATTAGTAACTTAGCTAAACAGCTCAACTTTAAAATGGCAGGTATTTTTACTATCGATGGCTCTAAACGCTCTTCGCATTCGAACGCATTTTTTGCAGGCCTAGGTTCGATGCGACGCATCGTTTTGTTTGATACCCTGGTAGAAAAACACAGTGAAGATGAAATCGTTGGCGTTATTGCCCATGAAATGGGTCATAACGTCAAAAAACATATTCAAAAAAGCTTAGTGTTATCTTCTCTGGTTACGCTTTTATTGTTTTATGCCCTCTCTTTATGTCTTAAGTGGCCACTATTTTTTACGACTTTCGGTGTGCCAGAGCCGAGTATTCACGTTGGCTTGGTTTTGTTTGCTCTTTTTTCATCGGTTTTTATGTTTCCTATCTCACCAATTTTTACTAAAATTAGTCGGCATAACGAGTTTGAAGCTGATGAGTTTTCGGTGTTGACTACCAAAAATAAAAGCCACCTAAGCCAGGCATTAGTTAAACTGAGCAAAGAAAATCTTGCTAATCTTAGGCCTCATCCTTGGTACAGTGCTTATCACTACTCACACCCGACAACATTAGAACGAGTAAAAGCTATTGATTCTATTCCTCTTAGCTAAAGGATTCAGCAGTGCAGAATGAAGATTATCAGTCCTGGTGGCGTCAAGAAGCACAACGACTAAGCTGGGATCAAGCATTTAATGAAGTTCATGATGGCAGGTTTGCTGAAGCTAACTGGTTTATTGGGGGTAGCATCAATGCCTCGGTAAACTGTTTAGATCGGCATCTAAAAAATGGCGGTGGGCACAAAACTGCGATTGTTTGGGAAAATGAAGCAGGACATACTCGAAGACTTAACTATCAAGAGCTCTTTGACCTAACCTGTAATATCGCAAGTATGCTTCACGAGAGCGGTATTCGAGCTGGCGATACTGTTGCCATCTACATGCCCATGACACCCGAAGCTATTGCTAGCATGCTAGCATGTGCTCGTCTTGGTGCTATTCATACGGTTATTTTTGGTGGTTTTGCTAAAGAAGCTTTGATCGATCGTATCAATGATGCACAGGCCAAGGCTATAATCACCGCTCCGCACACTATTAGAAAGGGCAATCTTATTGAGTTGTGCGATGTTGTGCTTGAGGCAGTCAAAGACCATCGTACTGATTCAATCACGACTGTGCTTTGTTTCGGTGGTGAAAAAAGTCGGCCCATTGATTCGCGTTTAGTCTATTTCAGGCCCTCAAATCATTGGCCAGATATAGTCATCAAACCTACGAGCTTTGATGCACAGCATCCTTTATTTATTCTTTACACTTCAGGTACGACCGGTAAACCTAAAGGCCTTTGGCATGCCGTAGGCGGTTACCTTACTCAAGTAGTGTCAACCATGAAATGGGTTTTTGAGCCTACAGATCATGATTTATATTGGTGTACAGCCGATGTAGGCTGGATTACTGGCCATAGCTATGTAACTTACGGCCCTTTGGCATTAGGAAAGCAGATATTTATTTTTGAAGGTGCTCTTAACTACCCAAGCCCCCAAAGAATCTATCAGCTTATCGATAAACATAAGATCAGTATTTTATACACAGCACCAACCGCTATTCGCATGTTTATGGCAGCAGGAAAAGAACATGCCAAAGATTTTGATCTTTCATCATTGCGCTTACTCGGCACTGTCGGTGAGCCAATTAATCCATCTGCTTGGAACTGGTATGCACAAATATTTGGTCGCAATCGCTGCGAAGTAATCGATAGCTGGTGGCAAACCGAAACCGGGGCCATGATGATAGTAGCAATTCCTGGCCGCAATAAAACTAAAGCAGGCTCAGCCAGCTGTCCCTTTCCCGGTATTAGCGCTAAAGTAGTTGATGAACATGGCCAAGAATGTCCTAAAACTCAGGCGGGCTACTTAATTATTGATCGTCCATGGCCAGCTCTTGCGCGAGGTATTTGGGAAGACCAGCGCCGTTATTTTGAGAATTATTTTGAAAAGTTACCAGGGGTATATTTCACCGGTGATGGCGCAAAACTTGATGAAGATGGTGATTTTTTTATCAGTGGCCGTATCGATGATGTCGTAAATGTCTCAGGACATCGGCTGGGTACTGCTGAAATTGAAAGCGCTTTAGTAAGCCATGAATCAGTTGCTGAAGCTGCAGTAGTTGGCATTAATGATGATATTACCGGTCAGCGCTTAATCGCCTTTGTGACTTTAGTGAATGACACAAAGCCTTCTGAAGATCTGCTTAACCAAATCAAAGACCATGTCAAGCATTCAATTGGTTCATTTGCTCGACCTGCAGTTATTAACTTCTCGACAGCTTTACCCAAAACCAGATCGGGTAAGATCATGCGTCGTTTGTTGCGCTCATTGGCAAGCGGTGAAAAAGTAAATTCTGATATTTCAAGCTTAGAAGATCAGACTTTTTTGCCGCTTAAATAAATTTGAAGACAATTAGGGTCTTGCCAAACTAATAAAACAAGAGACATTGACATACAGGGGCAAAAGATCCCTGATCTATGGAGGTTATATGAAAAAAATAGCTCTATCGTTGTTTTTGCTTTCCTCATTTATTTTTGCTGATAATCATGACGCTGGTCATGATAGTGCTAAGCCAGCTGAAGTTAAGGCTCAAGTACCAGCAACACCAGTCAAAAAAGCTGCTACCACAACCAAGAAGAAAGATAACAAACACGGTTCGATCGCTCCTACCGGAGAGAAAGCTGAAACTAAACCCACCGAAGGAAAGAACTAAAAAGGCTAATCAAAGCCTTATGAAACCGGTTTTATTAACCGGTTTTTTATTTATATCGTTAGGTCTACGGCAAAATAGAGAGAACTGAAATTACTGGCCAAAGGGTTAGAGGAAAAAAACGGCACTCTAAAACCAGAGTTCGGGTCATAGCTGCCGTTATAGCTTGTGATACCAAAGCTTAGTGCTACCGGCATTTTAACTGGCAAACTATAGGCATATTCAAGAATACCCAAAGTAGCTTCGGTGTAAGTCTGCCCGACTGGATTATCTCCTGATTGGGCAGAAGGAGCCCTTAAAAAGCCGTGGTAAGCTCTCATACCACCAGTTATTGAGTGTTCGCCTAAGCTATAGGAGGCGAATAAACCGTTTTTTAGCATTAGCATGGTTTGACGTCCATCTACTCTACATTGCCCATTGCCTAGATTATCGCCAGCTGGGGCATCTGGACTGCAGCTTGTGCTTTTAAATGGACTGGTATGAATGTAAGAAATAAAAGTTGGTTTGTAAGAAAGTGATAGCCCCCATTTTTCCCAGGTCAGTGACATATTGCTACCAATACCAACTAATCGATTGACTACATTTGAAGCATGGGAGGTGGGAATTTCAATTTTGAGGCCAGGAGTAAAGTTTATCCCGATACTTTTAGCACTCAGGGCATTTTTCAGCTGTACACGAAGCTTAACATCGGTAAAATCGAGTCGGTTAGTACTTGCGGCTTCTTGATTCCATTCATAACTTGTATTGAATTCAAGAAATGCTTTGATTGAACGATCACCCCAAAATTTTTCAGATTTTAGAGTGGGATAAATAGTCAGACCAGACGAAAAAGAATTGTCGCTAGATAAGTTTTTAGAAATTGCCCCGGTCCCTAAAGTCTGGCTCAAATATAAATCTGCTCCCACATAACGCTTAGCCCTTTGTGTGACGCTCATCTCTTGAGCGTGCCCTATGTTTGATATGATAAAAAAAGATAAAAGCCATGCCACCCATTTTGCCATAGTGTTCCCGCTCCAGCTGTTTAATAATGGTTGCTGTCAGAGGGATAATCTGTTTTATCTAAAAACTAAGCTTCTCCATTTCTAGATGGCGCTGATCATCATGAGCATGCACGTAGAGCCTGGTGGTTTGTTCGTTTTGGTGGCGCAGGTTTTGCTTGATATTAGTAAAAGCAATACCAGCTAAGTCTTGCCGAGAGGCTGACAGGTGACGCAACCAGTGAGGAGAAAAACGCAAAAGCTTTTTCATAACCTGTGGTTGATGACTAAATTTTTGTGCGGCTTTTATTGCTAAGCTTTTAAGCAAATTGCTCATATGTCTGGTAGTTAAAGCCTGCTCAGGTTTAGATAGAGATGAAATAATCGGCTTGTTTTCATGCTCAAGAGGCAGAGGAGCAAGTCCCTGGCTGTGCCTAAACTTGATGATTGCCTGTAAAAGCTGACTGTTGACGGGGATTTTACCTAAGCGACCACCCTTACCCAACACAAAAAACCACCACTTATTATGTTGTTTGCGAAAGTTAGCCCACTGAGATCGCGCAAGTTCATCAATTCTTAAACCTAAAAAGTATAAAATAGTCAGCAAAAAAATTAGTCGCTCTTTTTTAGCTATTTCTAGCTCATTACTATCAGGCTGTTCTTCTAGGCTCATTAAAATGGCCCGCCATTCACGATCATCTAGAATACGTTCTTCTATAGTAAATTGATTGCTTTGAAGCTGGTCTTTAATTTTGTTTTTATGGCGCACTAAAGAAAAGGGATTAAACTCTATATAAGCCGCTGTTTGTAAATAAGTCATTAAACTATTAAGTATTGCCAAGGCAGTTTTGATAGCACTATCGCCAAGGGGCCCACTAAATGGCCGCCAAATTTTATGATCAGATTTTCTGCCACCTTTAGGTCCACACCATGTTTCTTTGGGCTCAGGATTTCTCAAAAACTTTATATAAGCATCAATATCATCGCGATCAAGATTAGCTAAGTTGCTTTGCCGAGCCAGTACACACCAGACTAAAAAACGCTCACCTTCTTTCTTGTAACTTCTAAAGGTAGTGGGTTTATCAAAATATTCATCGAGCCAGCGCTCAAGAGCTTCGATGTCATTATTGGCTCGAATTCGACAGGCCGAGCCTGTTATGTTCGTCCTGGTAAGAAATGGTATTAAATCTTTTAATTGCCCTTTTACCAATACATGATGGTTCATATTTTTTTGCCTCAGCATAAGCCACAATGGCCCGCAAGCGAGCGATAATAACATCACGCTTAACCTGCTCTCTTAGTGCTTGTCGTAAAGCTAGTTGTGAAAGTTTAACAGAATGCTCACTTTCGCTCAGCTTTCGTGTTTTTTCTTCATGCTCCTGTAAAATAAGCCCTAGTTTATGCTCTAGATTACTTTTTAGCTGAATAAGCGCTTTTAACTGCTCTGACTGGCTAGCTAATTGTTCATGTAAGTCTTTAAGAACCAAGTCTTGTCCGTGCTTTTCAATCTTGATACTGATTATTTGCTCAGAGAACTCTTGACCCATCAGTTTCTTATCGAGGGCTTGCTGTTCGAGCTGGCCACATAGGTTTTTTTCTGCCTGACCATAAGCACGTTTTATCTCGTCGAGAGCTTGGCTATGACTAAGATGAGCCTGAACAAGTGTGGCTTTGTTGGCTGAAAGCTCACGCTCTACTGCAGTACGTATTAATACTTCAGCAGCCAACTGTTCACTTAACTCAGTGCGCTCTTTTTTTAAGGATATGATTTCATTTTGACAATGAGAAAATTCTTCTACCAACTGGGCAATATGAGCTTTTTCTTGATTAATTAAAGCTTCTTTATGGGCAAGCTGTTGGGCAAAGTCGCTTTTCAAAGCTTCTATTTGAACAGCTGCTTCGCTTTGTAGATTTTCGTGCACCAGCTTTACTGCGCGAGAAATAGGATCAGAATCAGGCCTATCAACATCTTGAGCATGCCCTTGGTTAACTTTACGGCTTAAACTCCAAGTCTTACGATAGCGATAAATTTCGTTGGGACTGCCCCGGCTTTTGCCTAAAGCAACTAATCGATCGCGAATAGCATCGCCAGTGAGGCTTGCGAGATCGCCAAAAAGCGCCCACAAGTCATCGCAGGCTTGCCATACTTCTTGCTCCCGGCGTCTGGTAGCTATTTCCATGATAACCTCACTCTTGCTAGGTAGTTGTAGTTTAAGCACAATTTTTAATTTAGGCACCCTCCTTTGGCAAATGGCGAAAATTAATCAAAAGGGTTGTTATGAGCATGAATAATCAAACTACCATCTGGGCGATTAGCTGGTTGAGTTTTTTATGGTCGGTATCATCACTGATGGTTTTTAGTATCTTGCCTGCTTTTTTAGTTGACGAGCTTAAAGTTGGCCATGCCGATGTTGGTCTTATTGAGGGCTTAGCTATCTCATCTTCATTTGCCGCCAAGTTTTTCTCAGGTATCATTAGCGATGTTATGAAAAAGCGTAAGCCACTCATAATGGTAGGCACTATCATGACCGCCATTATTAAACCATTATTTGCTCTGTCTAGTGGTGCCTACATGATATTTGGTGTCAGGCTTACCGATCGCTTAGCTAAGGGGATTCGCTCTGCACCAGCTGATGCATTAGTGGCAGATTTAAGTGAAAACAAGCTTTATGCGACTAATTTTGGTCTTCGCCAATCCCTTTATATAGGTGGTGAGGTTGTTGGTGCCGTGCTCGCCATGCTTATCATGCTACTCAGCAATAATAACTACCGCTTGGTTTTTGCCTTATCTTTTATACCTGCGCTAATGGCAGTACTAGTGTTGTGGCTACTGGTAAAACCTCGTCCTGATAGTCATCCTCGCGCCCAAAGCCAGTCTCTATACCAGCTGAACCTGAGTCATTTTAGAAAATTCTCACCGGCTTTTTGGTGGCTCATGCTTGCTTGCTTCTTTTTAATGCTAGCACGCTTTAGTGAAGCTTTTTTGACACTCAAGGCTAAAGAAAGCGGTTGGGCAGTAGCTTATTTACCTGCCATGTTTATTATTTACAACGTTGTTCATGCCTGCATAGCCTTACCAGCAGGGCGCTATGCCGATAAATTTTCTAGGAATGCCATGCTTTTAGTAGGACTGGTGCTGATGATTATAGCTCAATGCCTAATGTCCTATGTCAGCTCAATAACCGGTATCGTTGTGGGGATTATTTTTATTGGCCTCCATATGGGTGTCAGCCAGGGCCTTATCAAGGCCCTGATTGCTGAAACGACACCACCGGAACTAAGAGGAAGTGCTTTTTCAATGTTTTTTGTAGTTGGTGGTTTTGCGCTATTTTTAGGTAACGTAATCGCCGGCCAGCTATCCGATACTTTTGGTCTCTACGCTAGTTTTGTTGGCGGCACTATTTTTACAACTATTGCTGCTGCGATGCTATATGCGGCATTTTTAAAACCTAGAAAATTAGTTAGCGCCTAAATCCTGCAGCTCTTGCCAACGGGTATAAAGTACTTCGATTTCAAGTTCTAATACACGTAGACGGTTGATTTTTTCTTGCACGAGCTTTGGTTCATCTCTAAAAAGTTCAGGCTGAGCCAATAGCTCGTGCAACGAAGCTTGCTCAGCTTCGAGTTTTTCAATACAACCAGCCATGCCAGCTAGCTCTTGTTCTTCTTTGAAACTGCGTTTTTGTTTAGAACGAAATCGTTCGCTTTTAACAATGGTTTTCAACTCAGCTACCACAGGCTGAGCATGTTCTCGCTCTTTTGAACGTAGATAATCAGCGTAATTACCGGTATAAAGCATTAAAGATTGTTCTTCAAAGCTGATAATATTATTGCAAACTCGATCAAGAAAACTTCGATCGTGACTTACTACAAAAACTACGCCATCATAGTCAAGCAAAATTTCCTCGAACACTGCTAGGCTTGATACGTCTAGGTCGTTGGTAGGCTCATCCAAAAGCAGGCAGTTGGCTTGCTCACGAAAGAGTTTGGCTAACATAAGACGATTTTGTTCGCCACCCGATAAACCAGACACACGTCGGTTAGCATCACCACCTGAGAATAAATATCTCTCCAAATAACTGGCAATATGTATTTTTTGATCGTCAATAAATACATAATCGCCCTGCTCTGCCAAGGTCTCTTTGAGGGTAGCTTGTTGATCAAGCTGCTCGCGATGTTGGTCAAATTGAATGATTTTAGTATTTTTACCCAGTTTAAGCTGGCCCCAGCTCGGGCTTTTAAGCCCAGCTAAAATCGATAACAAGGTAGTTTTACCTACACCGTTAGGGCCTAAAATACCAAAACGCTGGCCAGCTACTACTTTCAGGTTGAAGTTTTTAAATAAAACTCTCTCACCAATAGCTGCTCCCACTTGCTCGAGCTCGAGAATAGTATTGCCTAAACGCTTAGTTCTCGCTGTGGAAAGCTGCAATTGGCGTGCTCTTTGCGCCTCACTGTCTTTAGCGATTTGATTAATCAAATCATGAGCACGCTCGATTCTAGCGTTTTGTTTAGTAGTGCGCGCCGGAGTTCCCGCGCGAAGCCAGGCAAGCTCGTTAACCATCAAGCGCTCTCGACGGTGTAGACTTTGAGAATCTATTAACTCACGGGTTAATTTGTTTTCCAAATAATTGGCAAAGGGTGGTTCATGAGTGTAAAGCTTGCCGCGTTCAAGCTCAATAATACGAGTAGCCATTTCATCGACAAAAGCCCGATCGTGAGAGACAAAAAGCATGGCAGCTGTTGATTTAGTAAAGGTTTCTACCAAAAACTGAATGGCTTTTACATCTAAATGGTTAGTAGGCTCATCAAGTAAGTAGATATCCGGCGCCTGCAAAAGTATGCGTGCTAAGTCACAACGTCGCTTCTCGCCACCTGACATGGTAGCAATTTTTTGACTTTTAGAACTCACACCAAGTTTAGATAAAACTGTGTCGATCAAATAATCAGGATCAAAGCCACCTTTTCGTTCGATCAACTCAGCCAAATAGTCAATCTTTAGAGCAAGCTTTTGATGCTCTTTAGGATCGCCAGTAATAGAGAGTTGCTCACAAAGACTTTGATGTTCGGCAATCGCTGTAAAATACTCCCTCATACCCTCGCGCACCGAATCTATCACTGTGCTGTCTTTATTGAGCTCTGGTACTTGCTGTAAAAAACCTACTTGCGCCCCACGAGCTTTTTCGATCGTGCCATCATCTGGCTCTTCACCAGCAAGAATTTTAAGCAAGCTTGATTTACCTGCACCATTTTGTCCGACTAATGCCACACGATCTTTAGGCATTAGCGATAAAGAAATATTACCTAAAATAAGACGACTACCAAAAGATAGACATAGGTTTTGAGCACTTAGCATGAAGATTTAATTGGCCAAAAATCTCCTGATTAGCAATGGAGGACTAGAGAGTCCTCTGTTTTTTTATGACGCCAAAATAATCGTATTTATCATATGAGATATCATAGGAATACGAGGTGAATAACTATGAGATTTTTTCGAACTAAAGCTTTAGACAATATAGATTCTTCTCAGGGGCAGCTTAAACGCTGCCTCAATGCTTCTGATGTCACGTTTATGGGCATAGGTGCAATTATTGGGGCTGGCATTTTTGTGTTGACCGGTATAGTTGCGGCTACTCACACTGGGCCTGCTATTGTTCTTTCTTACATTGTAGCTGGTTTTGCCTGTGTGTTTGTCGCTCTTTCCTATGCCGAGCTGGCAGCCTGTATTGGCGGTTGTGGCAGCGCTTACGGTTATGCTTACGCTGGTTTAGGAGAGATTGTCGCCTGGATTATTGGCTGGGATCTTTTGCTTGAATATGGCCTTGGTATTTCTACGGTGGCTATCGGCTGGTCCGGTTATGTGGAGAATGCTCTTAGTGCTGTTGGTATAAGCCTACCCCAAGCTCTTTTAAGCAGTCCTTTTGAAGGTGGTATTGTTGATTTACCGGCTATGCTGATTATTGTTGTGCTTGCAGGGCTCTTATGCCTCGGTGTGCGGGAAAGCACTCGTTTTAATACTGGGATAGTTTTTGTTAAAGTGGCAGCCATCATAGTATTTATCAGTGTCGCGGCATTTCACGTTGATTTGAGTAACTGGCAGGTGTTTATGCCCTTTGGCTGGAACGGTGTTATGACAGGAGCCGCTTTAGCTTTCTTTGCTTATATTGGTTTTGATGCTGTTTCTACTGCGGCAGAAGAGACCATTAATCCACAACGGAATCTACCGATCGGTATTATTGTCTCTTTATTAGTTTGTACCGTGATTTATATTATCGTATCGGCTTTGCTAACCTTAGTTGCCCCCTACGGGGCCCTCAACGTTAAATCACCGGTGGCCCAAGTTTTGTTGAGTCTCAATCATCCCTTGGCTGCAGCTTTGATCTCAGCAGGTGCTATTGCCGGACTTACTACCGTCATGTTGGTACTCTATTATGGCCTGTCACGTATTTTCCTGGCGATCTCGCGTGATGGTCTATTTCCACAGACTTTTGGACAAATAAATAGTAAAACCCAAACTCCAGTAAAAATTATTTTATTAACCGGTGCGCTTATGTCAGTTACTGCCGGTCTTACTCCTATCCATAAGTTGGCAGAACTGGTTAATATCGGTACCCTGGCTGCTTTCGTCTTTGTTTGTGCTGGAGTGATCGTACTTCGTTACACTAAACCAGATATGCCCAGACCATTTAAACTTGGCTTTCACCCTATTATTCCCTCACTTGGCATCATATTTTGCGTTTATTTGATGGCTAGCTTGCCTTTAGAAACTTGGCTTCGCTTTGGCATTTGGATGTTGTTAGGCTTGGTGGTTTACTTTATGTATGGCTATCGCAACAGCAAAGTACAAAAAGCCGCTGATTCATCCACGAAAACCAATGCTCATCAGCCTGCTCATAACGCTGCCTAGGTCCTAGAAACCATAGGCTACCTGCAGATGACCGGTCATGGCTGTGCCAATCACACCACCAGCAGACAAGCTTATCTGTAGGGCATCATTAAAGGCATGATAAGATAAACCGCTGAAATTAGTGGCATCAAGCAGCGGATATTTTTCGTTTGCTATGGCCAAATCATCATCACCAACCACAAAGATTGAGGCTGATTTGATGACCCCTAAAGAAATAAAGGGATAAAACTTGTGGCCAGGACTAAGCGGTATCAAAAATGAAGCTGTTAGATCTGACCCTACGCTGGCAAAGTTAAACCAATCATTTTTGATAGGATCACCAGAGGAAAAGGGCCCAGCTATTTCAGAATTCAAATAAGCCAGATTAATAAAGCCTCGTGCATGAAGAGCCACTCCTAAAATAGGCTCATACGATAAAGCAGTTTGCGCTGAGCTATACCAAAAAGAAAAACCAGAAATAGGCAAAGGTGGCAACAATGAAAACCCCATTGATAAAGACAGCTTATGCCAGGAAAAAAGCTCGGTTTTAGCTTGAATCCTTGCCAAGAGCGGAATCTGTGAAGTATTTTCAGTCTTCGTACCCTTCATAACCAAACGCTCTTGGCAGCTTAGTTTAGGTATATAGGACAGATCAAAACCAAGATTAGACTTATGCACATCACTGGGGTGCCAATTAATAAAAGGCAGTGGCATAAAAAGGGCTACGTAATAATTTTGCATAAAGGCCCGCTGCCAATCTTCATCATAGCCTGCCGGTATCTCTACCCCGGCACAATCGGGAGCAATTTGGCTAAAAGAAGAACTCCCTGCCAATAAGAATATGATGACGAAAAAATATCGTTTCATGAGATCACCCTTAATTAATACCTAGGTGCTATAAAATTATCTTAGATGAAGTAGAGCTTTGAAAGTTAACTTAGCAAAGGATAAAATCCCATGTCTTACCTTTCCTGTATAAATCAGTTTTCTAAAATGCTCGGAAATCTATCAGCAATGCTAGATAAGGCAGAGCTGCGTGCACGTGAAAAAAAATTTGACGTGGATGTTCTTTTGCAGTCTCGCTTGGCGCCCGATCAGTTTAACTTTATTCGTCAGATTCAGATCAGCTGTGATACTGCTAAGCTTTCTGCAGCTTCCTGGGCCAATAAAGAGGCCCCTGCCCATCCTGATACGGAAAAAACTCTTGCTGAACTTAAGAGTCGAATAGAAACAACAAGAAGCTATTTAGCTACCTTTAAAGACGATGACTTCAACGAAGCGAGCGCACGAAAAATCTATCGCCCCCGCTGGGAAGGAAAATATTTATACGGCGAAGAGTTTTTGCTTGAGTACGTCATACCCAACTTCTACTTTCACGTTACTACCGCCTATGCCATTTTGCGCCATAACGGTGTAAATCTAGGTAAGAAAGACTACTTAGGCTCTATTAATTATCGATAAGATTAACCAGTAATATCTTACAACTTCGGCGTGACCATGTCCACCGGGGGAACTATGAAGGGCCACCTAAAACTCAAACAATATTCGCGTGGGGAAGAGATAGCCAACAGCATCATTCATGGCCTGGGCGCCTTGTTGGGTGTGGTTGGACTGACGGTTTTATTGGTATTTGCGGTACTTGATGGCACAAGGGCGCATTTTATTAGCTATCTTATCTACGGCTCTTAGCTCATATTTTTATATTCGGCATCAACGCTTTACCACGCATTGCCATTTTTAAAGGCCAAAAGCATCTTTAAGGTATTGGACCATGTAGGAATATATCTGCTGATTGCCGGCACCTATACGCCCTTCTTGGTTCTTCATGTGGATGGCCCATGGGCGGTGTGGATGTTGGTGACAATTTGGTCGCTCGCACTTATTGGGACTATTTTCAAGAGTGGGCGCTGGCCAAGAAAACCTCCTGCTCAAGCTCCTCTCAGTTATTAGGCTCCATCTATATGGCCGAGGCAGGTAAAATATCTGCCCCCCAGCGCCCCCAAAGACCTTAGAAGCGAGCCCTAAACCTATTTAACCTTGATTCTCTTGCTTACCTGCTGATGATGGGGCTAGTTAGCCGTAAAAAGAGCCACTTTAGGTAGATTGAAGAAAAGGGTTGGTAAAAACCTTTTCGAGTGTTCTGATTTTAACGGCAATCAGTGAACAAAAATACCATTCATACGTTAGTAAAAAAAGAAAACTTAAAAATAGGTATAATCATGTAGCCCTAAGTAAAAATCGCTTTTTATTAAATTTATTGAGGAGCTTAGATCGACCCAAACACCCCATACAAAAGCTATCGGCTAGACGCAAGAAAACTAGTGCTTGTGAGACTTAATTATTAGTTTTTTTTGATTAGTGCATGAGGGCGCTTAGATTTTGCCTCAACACTTAGAAGCTGTCTAAAAACTAATATTCAGTCTTGAAGCCATTTCTCATATCGTTTCAGGCACAAAGCCTTTCTGTCCTTCTTTGCGCTCGCTAGCAAAGTATTTCAAGGTTCTGATAATAGATATTATTAGAAATAAATATTAACTACTATACATAGTTAATCATACTATTAGTAGTATGATACGAGTCTGGCTGTATATGTAAATGTTGGCTGCTTTATGATTATGGTCTTGATTTTAAATTTACTTGAGTTATCAGTTTTGCCGTCGGATGTTAACTGTAAGGGGATTTTGTTATGAAGCATTTCTTGCTACTGGGTCTACTCTCGTTAAATTTACATTCTGCTGATTTAAATTATGATTATTCGACAAATTTACTTATGGCTTATCAAACTCTTTTTGATGCTCAGGCTTTGGATAAATGGTTGGAACATCAACAAAATCCTAGACAGGCCCAGTCAGACGTAGCCACCACCTTGATCTCTAAATACAAGTTTATGAATCAAGATCAAAAAGATGATGATCAAAACCTCCAATCTTTGCTAATGAACGGAATATTGATTATTAACCAATGGGTGAAAACTGACTCAATAGATCAGGTTTCTTCTAAAATTTCGGTTTTGAGATAAATCTCAGCAACAATCATGGTGCAATATTACTAAACTCTCCACATGGGTAGTTTGTGGAAACATATCATAAGGTTGGCAATATTCTAGCGCGTAACCGTTTTGGCTTAGTTTAGCTAGATCTCGAGCGAGTGTTGCCGGCATGCATGAGATATAAAAAATAATTTTAGGCTTATAAGCAAGCAAGGCTGAAAGAACCTTCCCACTTAAGCCGGTTCGCGGTGGATTAAGCACTATGGCGTCAGGCCTAAAACTCAGTAAGATTTTATCGATTACTGTGTCAACATCAGCCATAGCCCACTCTAAATTGCCGATACTATTAGTTGTAGCATTATGGCGTGCCAAACGAATAGCTTCAGGATTAGATTCAACGCCAAAAACTCTGACACCATCACGAGCAATTAACAACGATGTTGCACCAATACCACAATATAAATCAAGCACACGCTCGGGTTTAAACTTTTTCATCTGCTCGCTAAGTTGGCGATAAAGATTGGCGCTTTGCTCAGCATGAGCCTGTACAAAAGCATGTGGGCTATAGTTTATCTTTAGGCCGTCGATCTCAAATTCTAACTGACAATCACCGGTATTTTTGAACTCATGAGGCGTACGCCATACAATTCCATTTAATTCAGGGACATTTTTTAAGGCATCGTTCATTATTTTTTGGGTGGGCATTCTTTTTAGTTCAAAAAGAACTACATAGCTAGAGGAATTTCCTTTAAATAAACTAAGCTGCCCGGGACTTTTGAGCTCACCAATTAGCCCACGAAGCGCTAAAAAAAGCCTGAGATTTTCTTGATCAAATATAGCACAAGTATCGATATTAATAATTTCTTGCCCATCTGCCGCCATGTAACCGATATGACTCTTGTTAAAATGGAGTCTAATATGGCGGCGATAAGAAAAAAATTGGCTAGAAGCTTGTATTAACTCAACCTGGGGCTTATCAAAACGCCCAACTCGTATTAATGCATCAAGCACAAAGCGTCTTTTTACTCTCAGCTGTTCCTTATAATCTATATGCTGAAGCTGACAGCCCCCGCAGACAGAAAAATATTTACACTCAGCTATCTGCCTATACGGGCTCGACTTGTTAATCTTTATCAACTGAGCTCGGGCGAAATTTTTCTTAGTCTCGTATACCCGTGCTGAAATCTCTTCGCCTTGCACCGTATTGGCAACAAAGACCACCTGGCCTCCATAGCGTACAATACCCGTGCCACCAAAAGCGATTGATTCAATTTTGCCTTCAACTATTGAGCCTTTTATTAGCATAGGCAACAACTATAATGCTTATTTGGCAACTTGAAATGGAGTTTAACTCTGTCTATTAATCCGTAAAATAACTGCGCCGTGACCGCCGTATTTACCAGGGGCTACTTGAAAGTCGTCAACCGACCCGTGGGATTCGATTACTGCCAACACGGCGTTTTTTAAGATGCCAGAGCCTTTGCCATGGATTACTAAGATAGTACGGCTGCCACGATCTTGTTCGCGTCTGATGAAGCGTAGAAGGCGATTAATAGCTTCCTCAGCAAAACAACCGTGTAAATCTATGGTTGCATCGATGGTATTTCGTGGACGGGCTTTTTTAGGGCGCGGTGGGCTTTTAGGAGCATCAACCGCTAACCAGCTACTATTATTTACTGCCGCTAAAAAAAGCTCCCGATCACTGTTTGGTATATCTAGTTGCGGATTAGCCAGCGGCAACTCTCCTTGATAAAAAGCGTTAAGGAAAAGCTCTCGATCACTCGGGTCAATTTCCTGGTTATGGGGTGGCTTTTTTTTGGACACTAACTTAACCGAACAAGCGGAATAACCTGCCGTAGGATAGCGTTACGCCAAAAATCGAGCTCATAGCAAACTCTTTAGGTTTTTCTTGCAGACTTGCTATTAGAAAATCACTCATTAACGATAAACCAAAATCGTGAAAACGAGCAACTCTCAGCCATACAGTACCCTCAATACCTAAAGCTACTTTGTCTTTGGCTTTGTTATTTGGCAACGGGAATAAATAATAACCAAGCATGGTAGAACTTAACTCAAGTGGACCCCATAAGTTCCACTTACTTAAAAAGTTAAAGCCAGGGCCAAAATCTAGCGCATCGTTCGTTGATACACGATTAAAATCAGCAGCCATCATGGCGCCAAGATCAAAATCAAAACCTAAATTAGTAAAGTTTGTGTTGATACCAAGCAAAGAATCAAAACGATTAGTTCTCGGTAGTACTTTTAGCTTGCGCCATGCTTCATCAGAGTTAGCAGCAAAGAAAAATGGACCCAGCTTGGTTTCATAAAGATTCTTAAATATGGGTGATAAAACTATACTTTTGTCTTTAAAGAGCGTTCTTTCCCACGGTAGACGAAAATCTAGACCAAAGGTAGTCTTATCTCGAGTCGGCTTTTCGTTGAAGCCCGACACTGTCATGTAACGAGTGCTGTTATTAAGCGTGCTAATCAAACCCGGGGCATCATATACCAGTGATAACTTGGAAAATAAAATCAAGTGCGTGTATAAATCAACACCACCACGGCTCATGGGCAGCCTAATATCTTTAGAGTCTTGATAGTTTTTATAGGTCTGATTAGCCACATTTTGGCTAAAACCAAAGTCTAAATAATCAATATTAAGCGTGAGCGCATGTTGAGCAGCACCTGCGGGGGCATCGATAAATTGTTTGAGAGCCAAAACCTGTGTACGGCCCAGCTCTTCTTTCACCACAGATTTAATACTTTTATTGGCCCGCACCGTGCTAAGAGCATGCTCAAGAGAACGTGCGGTTTCATCACGCGCGATAGTTTTTTGGCCACCAATAAAAAATAAGCTCTCCATTTTGCCATAAATCTGCTCAACAAAGGGGGCCCGTAACGTCACTTCATCGCTAAGACCACCAGTAAGCGACAAGCCAAATATTTCCAACAAAGCCTCTTCGCTTACAGCAAGCGTGAAATGCTCATTGTCATTGAGTAAGCGATCACGAACTAATCTACCCTTAGGGTCAACACCAAAAATAGCTAGTTTTTTACTAAAGTTACCGCTGGCTATTTGTCGGGCAATCTTTTTAAGCTGACGACCGTTAGTAGAAATCAATGAAATTACCCCCGGCTTATCAAGACGAGCCATGGCTAGATCATGACTCATAGGTCCATTAATCGGTGTACTATCTTTATCATCTTCGAAAATCACCACGTCAGCACCAGTTGATTGCCGGATAAATCCAGCTAATACAAGATTAAAATCACGTTGACGCCATGAACGATCAGCACCATAGAGCTCCACCATGCTCGGTAAATTGGCTTGATTTTCACTCGCTAAAGAATCAGGCGCTATATCTTGAGCTTGTGGGCTATGTTCGTCTAAAGCATGACGAATTACTTCAATCTTGGCTCCAGAAAGAATTACCTCGCTGATATCCAGTGGAGACACACCAATAATCGGTGCTATTTGTTCATATGAATCTGTTTCAGCATGCTTAAGCTCGATAACTTCACGTCTTGGCAACTGAGCATAGGGTGTATGGCTAAGCAATAATACCACATCAACATATACCGACTTAGCGGCTTTAAACGCTGCTTGCTCAGAGAATACTCGCACGATATTTAGTGTTTTCTCTGGACTAGCTTGCTGTTTGGCCATGGCAGCTATGCCTTGGTCAATATTTTTAGGTGCTCCTAGGCCTCGATAGAGTGACCACAGTTTTTCGTCGTTGGTAAGCGACCACAGCTTAATCGAATCGCCAAGAGCTAGATGATTATGTTCACCCAATGGATAACAAGCTGGCAACTCTGCCAATGCCGCACTGTCTTGTATCAAAGTAGACATCTGATGAGTACCGAGCAAAGCAGCTCTAGGATTTCGCTGAGCAAAAGCCTTAAGAAGTTTAGCCTTAATAGGCCTACCAGTATTAGAGCCAATATCGATATAATTAACCGGCGTTTTTCTTAGCAATAACGAATCAACCATGCCCAACTTAGCAGCGACTGATCCGACAGGGCGGGCTACCACTAAAAGCTCAGCGCCACTATTATCTTTGATCACGACCGCTGGTATTTTAACTAACTGACTTGGATCGCTAGGCCAGGCTAGATTTGATTCTTTAGCGCTAAAAGCCCAGATAACTTTTCCTTGGTGCGTCTGACTGACTCGTTTATACGAAGTCGATGCAGCTCCCAGATAACGCGAAAGTTCTTGACTGATGAGCTTATCGTTAAGCACTACGCCGTAATAACTATGGCCCGTTAAACCTGGACACTCAGGCTTTTTATTCTGAGATTGGGCGGCAATAATATCGCTGGGGTTTAGTTTTTCGCCATAAAAAAAACTATTTTTATAGGAGTAAGCACTCACCTGAGCCTGGGAAATCACGAATGGTGGCTCAGTATCTGCAACAAAAATTTTTGACTCATAAAAATCAGCCAAGGGATTATGGTCATCCAAAATACCCGCACTAATCAGTAAACGATGATCAACACTTGCCAAGCCCACACTGGCGGCTGATAAGCACAGCAACAACAACCATAATTTTTTCATGACACCTGCCCTTTATTCTTTTTTATTAAAGTTATTATGAATAACAAAACGGGCCCTAGCAAAAAACTAGACGCCCACAAGAATTATAACAAAACCGTGACCTACTAAACTATCTCGCCTGCCTGCTTAGCAATCGCTCTCTTACGACTTAAACGAATTTTACCTTCGCGATCGATACTCATCACGACCACGTTTACCTCATCGCCTTCCTGCAAGACATCTTTGACATTTTCTACTCGTTTATCAGAAAGTTCTGAAATATGTACCAAGCCCTCAGTACCAGGAAAGAGCTCCACAAAGGCACCAAAGTCTAAAATCCTGCGCACTAGACCTTTGTATACGCGATTGATTTCCGCTTCGCGAGTCAAGTCTTCAATCATGCGCACAGCTGCTTCAACAACTTCTTTACCGACACCTGCTACTTGCACTGTGCCATCATCAGTTACTTCAACCTTGGCACCTGATCGTGCTACAATATCTCTAATTACGCGACCACCAGGGCCTATCACATCACGAATCTTATCAGGGTTAATTTTAAAGCGATGAATACGCGGAGCCTTGGGCGATATTTCTTCGCGTTCTTTGCTAAGCGCCTTTTTCATTTCTTTAAGAATATGCAGACGTCCCACACGAGCTTGCTCAAGCGCCTGAGTTAAAATAGCTTGAGATAAACCATCAACTTTGATGTCCATTTGGATTGCAGTTACGCCGTTCTCAGTACCACAAACTTTAAAATCCATATCACCCAGATGATCTTCATCACCTAAAATATCACTCAAGACCGCAACTCGATCGCCTTCTTTAATCATACCCATAGCAATACCGGCAACTGGGGCTTTAAGCTTAATACCCGCATCCCACATAGCCAGAGTCGCACCACAAACCGTGGCCATCGAAGAAGAGCCATTACTTTCAAGTATTTCAGATACGATTCTGATTGTATAAGGAAAACTTGCGTCATCCACTGGCGCCATAGCAGCAACGGCGCGTTCAGCTAGAGCACCATGGCCGATTTCCCTACGTGAAGTACCGCGCAACATGCGTGCCTCACCAACCGAAAACGGCGGGAAGTTATAATGCAGCATAAACTTTCTAAACGACTCACCAGTTAAGCTATCAATCTTTTGCTCATCATCACCAGTACCAAGTGTCACACTGATAAGACCTTGAGTCTCACCCCGCGTAAACATGGCTGAGCCGTGCACCCGAGGTAATAAACCGACTTCACAGCAAATAGGCCTAATTTGATCGTAAGCACGACCATCTAAACGAACCTTAGTGCTCAGCACATCATTACGCATTTGGTTCTTTTTAATCTCAGAAAAATAATCGCCAATTTTAGGCAATAAACTCCCCACCTGGTCTTCAGGCAGTGATTCTTTAAGACTTGCCACTACCAGACCCTTGCAAGCATCGATCTTTTGATAACGCTCGAGCTTGTTTCTAAGAGCTAAAGCCTCAACCAAACCATGCTGCTCAGCTGCTTTTTTCACATGAGCATAAAAGCTTTGATCAACAAGCTCTGGCACGTAGTCAATTTTATCCTTACCTAGCTGCTCACGCATATCGTGGCAAGCCTTGATAACTTTCAAGCCTTCTTGTTGGGCAAAAAAGAGTGCTTCAATCAGCTCAGATTCAGACAACTCAGCAGCTCCGCCCTCAACCATGACGATCGCATCTTTATGAGAGGCAACCATAATATCTAAATCTGACTTAGAGCGTTCAGACAAAGTTGGATTGGCAACCAGCTTGCCATCAACACGACCTACTCTGACACCAGAAATAGGCCCACTTGAGAGCGAAAACGGCAAAGAGCTAAGATGCAAGGCCATAGAAGCCGCATTGAGGGCTAAAACATCGGTATCATGAACACCGTCATGCGATACTACCGTGGCAATAACTTGTACTTCTTCAAAAAAACCATCAGGAAAAAGTGGACGAATCGAACGATCGATAATACGAGCATTCAAGATTTCGGCATCACGAGGCTTGGTTTCGCGCTTAAAAAAACCGCCAGGAATTCTTCCTGCGGCATAAGTCTTCTCCAAATACTCACAGGTCAGCGGAAAAAAGTTGCTACCTTCCCGCGCCTTACCCGATGAGCAGACCGTAACCAGCACGATCGAATCGCCCCAGCGTGCCCACACCGAACCATTAGCTTGCTTAGCTATTCGTCCGCTTTCAAAAATAAAAGGCTCACGCGCGATGGCTACCTCAAGTTTATGAAATTTATCACTATTATGCATAAGTTGAGATTTGCCCACGTTATCCCTCATTTTTATCTAAATTATTTACGCAAACCAAGAACAGAAACAATATTTTTATATCGATCAAATTCGTTGTTTTTCAGGTAATTAAGCAAGCGACGACGACGCGACACCAGCTTCAACAAACCTCGACGCGAGTGGTGATCATGCGAGTGAATCTTCATGTGCTCAGTAAGCTCAGTAACTCGCTCAGTGATTACCGCAATCTGGACTTCTGAAGAACCGGTGTCACTTGGATGTTTGGCAAATTTTTGGATTATTTCTTGCTTCTTTTCGATTAGCATATGCTCTCCGTCACCTCTTTACGCGCCCACTGGCTCCATAAAGGGTCATTTAAGTTCGGGCGACTATGGCAACCAAGTTTAGGTCTGTCAATCGGCCCCGCTATCGGCTTAAGCAAGTCTTAAGCCGCAGTAATCAGCAAAATGGCGGAAATCTGAGTCTCGGCTAATCAGGGCCACATCATGATCAATACAGCTCTGAGCGATCAGCGTATCTGCTAAACGAGCTTTAAGATTTTTCTCAATTAGCTTGGCTCGATTTAAACCGGCTCTTTGCCAATAGCCAGGGCTGATAACTAAGAGTTCAAGCATGATTAACTCACATTGTAGCTTATCAGGAAGGCTTGGATCACTCAACAGTTCACTCTGGACCACCGGCGGCAATAAAAGGCTTTTAGTCTCAAGCCCTAAATCAATCAACTCGACATCTGGCCCTGATCCGCCAGCAAAATAAGCGATCAAACTCGAACTATCAGCCGCCATCATGATTCACTGCGCTCTTTTCGTAAGTCATTGATATCCAAGTTAATGCTTAGGCTACCCCGCATATCACGCAAGCGCTCATAAGCCTTCTGACGGGCCAAAATTTCAAGGCCTGCTTTTACTGTCTCAGTAATACCCAAGCCAGTAGATTCCTGAGCCTCTTTCAATAAAGCCTTGGGTATATGAGCAGTTATCTTCTGCGTTTCCATGCGTACCTCTTTACGTATATTATACCGTAACAGATTACGCAAATCAAGTGCTTTCTAATCCAATAAGCCATTCCATAATATATCCGGGCACCCTGCCTCACAGTTGGCCAAACGGGCCATCATAAAGAGTAAATCACTTAAGCGGTTAATAAAGCTAATAATTTCTGGGCGAACTTCATGGCCACCTTCAGCTAATTCGATAAGAGTTATCTCGGCTTTTCGTACCATCGTACGGGCCCAATGCAGACGAGCGGCCTGATCGCTACCACAGGGTAAAATAAAGCTTTTTTGAGGGCTTAGTTTTAGATCTATTTCGTCGATCAAATTTTCCAGCCTGATTACATGCTGATCGCCAATGTAATTTTTGAGATGGTGACTTAATAAGACCTGGGCTTTTTCTTTAGGTGCCGTAGCTACTTCTGCCCCAGCACAAAACATGAGTTTCATAATTTCAGTCAAAACCGCTTTAGACCATGCGCTCACGCCAGCACAGCTATAAGCAAGTCCAATAGCCGTATTAGCCAGATCTAGATCGCCGTAGGCTTTAACTTGGGGGTTAGACTTAGCAACCCTGACTCCACCAAATAAATCTGTGTCGCCAGTATCACCACGCCTAGTGTAAATTTTTACAGACATCGAGCACCCTAAGCATTTCTACTGTTGCTTTTACATTATGAGTACGAATAATCGTAGCTCCTGCCATCACTGCAGCTGCTGCTCCACCTAAGCTTGAATAATCTCTTTGCGATGGCTCTAAAATACCACTTAGCTGACCAATTAATGACTTGCGGCTTAATCCTATCAAGACCTGCGGGCAAATTTTTCTAAAAACATGACAAGCATTAATCAGAGCCAGCGAGTCATGGACGCCTTTGCCAAAACCAATACCCGGATCCACAATAATATTCTCGCGTTTAAGACCCTGCTCAAGCAAGTGCCCGATACGTTCACGAAAAAACTCAGCCACCTGCTCAACTACATGGTGATAGTGAATCTTTTCACCGGCCATCACTCCAGGCTCACCTACGTTATGCATAAGCACACAGGCTTGCGCAGATGCCATCACCGTCGGCATGTCTTTATCAGCCAAAGCAGCATGTTGATCATTAATCCAAACTGCACCTGAATCTAGAGCGCAACGTGCTACTTCGGCTCTAGATGTATCGATCGATATTTTTCCTAAGCCATAAGCAGCCAAACCTGAGACCACCGGCAGTACGCGCGCAAGTTCATCTTTAATGCTGATAGTTTTTCGCCCAGGTGCCGTGGAAACACCGCCAATATCAACAATATCAGCCCCTTCGCTAAAGAGCTTAAGTCCTTGCTTGATAGCGTCTTTATGCTTAAGATAGCGACCGCCATCAGAAAAACTATCTGGCGTACAGTTAATAATACCCATTACAAGCGTACGTTGAGAATAATTATTCATAGACCTAAAACATTAACAATATGCGCATGAACTTGTTCAACCGTGCCTGAAGCATCTAGTAAAATTGTCGCTGGCTCATGGGCAAAATGACGATAGCGATCACGAATTTTTTCTAAATTATTGAGCGTCTCATAAAAATCTTTAGCACCCGATCGTTGAGATAAGCGTTGATAAGCTTGATGAGCATCAATATCCAAAACCAGAGTCACATCTGGCTTTAGAGCATATTGATTAATTTCTCTAACAAAACGAGTCGGCAGGTGAAGCCCCTGATAAACGAGACTTGATAAAACATAGCGATCAACAATCACCAGATCATGCTCTTTTAAAGCCGGTACCAGCACATGGTGAACATGATGCATACGATCAGCAGCAAAACCAAGAGCCAACATCGTTAGCAGATTACTTTCACCCTCAAGCGGCATGGCTAAATATTTGCGGATTTCCAAGCCAATAACTGAGTTAGTTGGCTCACGGCTAGTTAAAACTTTTAAGCCCATTCTCATTGCTTTAGCCGCTAAGAGCTTAGTTTGGGTGGTAGTCCCTGCTCCATCCATACCCTCAACGACAATAAATCGAGCCATCTTAGTTTCCCTTGCCCTGATCTAACCTGGCCTCAACTTCTTGTAAGGCCGATAAAGCTTCTTTACGCACTTGAGCATCTTCATAACCATAGGCCATCACCAGCAACCATTCAGCAGCTTCCTTACCGCCAATCTTACGAGCGGAAATAATAGCCTGACGTCTGATTACTGGCGGTTTACGTTCAGAAAAACTAATAATGGCAGCCATAGATTTTGGCTCGCCGATATCGCCTAAAGCAATCAGACAGGTATTAGCTAGCTCTAAATTGTCAGTAGTGAGCATGAGCTTGATTAAGCTATCTGAAGCCTGTTTGTTGCGCTCTTCTGCCAGCTGGGAAATGGCTTTCGTTAACTCGTTTTGATCGACGTCCTGCCCATCAGCAGCACGCTTTACTTGCTCGATTGGCTTGGCAGCACCGGAAAGCTGCTTTTGACAAGCACAGCTGCTGAACAAGCTAGAACATAAGAACAATAATAAGCAAAAGTACTTAATCATGCTATCTACTACTCGCAGGTCGGCATAGGGCCACCATTTTAGCGGGAACTTTCTTCCCTAACACTTTTTCCATTATTATTGACGCGAGGCTCACTTTTTCAACCGCTATGCCAGTGCTAACGCCTATGGAGTCAAACATGTTCACCAAATCCTCCGTGGCTACATTACCCGCAGCCCCTGGCGCATAAGGACAGCCACCTAAACCACCGGCAGATGAATCAAAAGCCTCTATCCCCATAGTTAAAGCCGCCCAAATATTAGCCAACGCCAGTCCTCGGGTATCATGCATATGAAGGGCAATCTTAGATTTATCAATGACCTTGAGTATTTTTTCAAGCATATTAAGCGTAGCAAGCGGAGATGCCACACCAATCGTGTCACCCAAACTTATTTCATAGGCACCAAAATCAAGTAGTTCTAAAGCCAAATCTAGCACTCTACCAGCATCAACCCGGCCCTCATAAGGGCAGCCAAAAACACAGGAAATATAAGCCCTAAACCGGCAACGATCAGCATGAGCTCTTACTGCCACCTCAGCATAACGAGCCATTACTTGGCGGGTATCAGCATTGAGGTTTTTTTTGTTATGTTGCTCTGATGCGGCTACCACAATCGATACTTCATCGATCTGCTTAGTGCTCATGGCTCGCTCATAACCGCGGACATTAGGAACTAAAGCCGCATAGCTAACACCAGATTTTTTATTAAAGCCCATAGCAACTTCAAGCTGGTCAGCTAAAGGCGGTATCCACTGAGGGCTGACAAAAGCACTCACTTCAATGCGCCTGATACCTGCCTCTACTAAATTATTAATAAATTCGATCTTATCACTAGTCGGCACTAGCACTGCTTCGTTTTGTAAGCCATCTCTGGGGCCTACCTCCATAATGCGCACAACACCAGGTATGGCTATCTGTTGGCTCATCATAGCTGAGCATGCTCCCTTAAGATTCTGGTGCCAATAACCAAACGCTGAATCTCACTGGTGCCCTCATAAATTTCAGTAATACGGGCATCACGATAATGGCGCTCAACCGGATACTCTGTCACATAACCATTGCCACCAAAGACTTGGATAGCTTGATGAGCAACAAAGGTAGCCGCCTCACTCGCCATCAACTTAGCCATTGCTCCCTCTTTAGAAAAAGGCCGTTGATGATCTTTATACCAGGCTGCGCGATAACTTAGTAAACGTGCCGCATCAAGCTTAGTTGCCATATCAGCAAACTTGTTTTGAATAGAAGGAAGCTCAGCCAAAGTTTTACCAAATGCCTTGCGTTCGTTAGCATATTTGGCTGCCGCTTCCATGGCAGCCCGACCAATACCTAAAGCCTGTCCTGCAATACCTATCCGTCCACCATCAAGCACTGACATAGCAATTTTAAAACCATCACCAACTTCACCCAAAATATTTGCAGCCGGCACCCGACAATCTTCAAAAATTAAATTACAGGTCGAAGATGCTCTAATACCAAGCTTGTCTTCTTTCTTGCCTAAACTTAAGCCAGGAGTGGGCATATCCACCAAAATAGCAATCACTCCCTTGTGCTTGAGTTCTGGAGCAACTGTCGCAAACACAATTGCCGCATTGGCTTCATAGCCGTTGGTAATCCACGCCTTGGTGCCATTTAAAATATAATGATCACCATCTTTTTTAGCTGTAGTCATCAAAGCTGCCGCATCAGAGCCGTTGTTAGGCTCGCTTAAGGCAAAGCAACCTAGCTTGTGACCACCGGCGTATGCCTTCAAATAGTGTTTTTTTTGCTCAGTCGTACCGTACTTATTAATTGGATCACAAAAAAGCGAATTATTAACACTCATGATCACGCCACACGAAGCACAGCCTGAGCTAATTTCTTCCATGGCTATCACATAAGATAAAGTATCAAGGCCCGCTCCACCGTATTCGATAGGGATAAAAATACCCATTAAACCCAACTCACCCATAGTTTTTATTTCATCAGCAGGAAACCGGTGATGCCTATCAAAATCGGCTGCCCGAGGAGCCAAGGTTTTGGCCGCCAATTGACGACAAGTTTTTTGTAAGAGCTCGTGGGTTTCTTCCAACAAATAAGCCATGCTTGCTCCTTGCTATACACCTTCATAGGTAGGTGTACGTTTTTCTAAGAAAGCGTTAATGCCCTCGCTGTGATCGCGGGTTGAAAACACCAAACCAAAGCCACAGCGTTCCATTGCATTACTCACACTAAGCGGACTCCCCCCACCTTCATTTAAGATTCTTTTAGCCAAAGACACTGCGTACGGGCCACGTTCGCTGATTTTATCAGCAAGGTTTTTAGCAGCCTCAAGTACCTCACCATCACCAACCACGCGATTAACCAAACCTATCCGCAAAGCCTCACTGGCATTAATCTGGGCTCCTGAAAAAATCATTTCTTTGGCATAGGCCATACCAACACGGTGAGCAAGTCGAGCCATGCCACCAAAACCCGGTATTAAACCAAGCTTGGTCTCAACCAAACCAAAGCTCGCATTCTCTGAGGCGTAGATAAAATCACAGGCCAAGGCAAGCTCAAGCCCACCACCTAAGGCATAGCCATTAACTGCTGCGATCACCGGAATCCCTAAGTTAGCCACCATGTCCATGAGACGATGGCCCATACTCGACCAGGCTTCAGCATCAATCGGCACCATGTTTTTCATTTCACCAATATCAGCACCAGCCACAAAGCTCTTTTCACCAGAGCCAGTTATAATCAGCGAGCGCAAATTTTTATGATGCCCAGCTTCAAAAAGAGCCTTCTCCAGCTCCAATAACAGGCGTTTATTAAGTGCATTTAAGACTTGCGGGCGACTAATCGTAATAACTCGATGATGCCCTTTATCTTCTAAAATCAGATGATCGTAAGCCATATTAGTCCTTTGAATAGCTAAACACGCCTTGATTAGTTTTACGTCCCCATAAACCTGCTTCCACATATTTCCTAAGCAAAGGACAGGGGCGATATTTATCATCACCAATACCGCGATGTATTACTTCGCTAATTGCTAAACAAGTATCAAGACCAATCAAGTCGGCCACAGCCAAAGGCCCCATCGGCATATTGCAGCCAAGTTTCATGGTTAAATCAATATCCTCAGCGCTAGTCACACCTTCCATAAGGGCAAAAAAAGCTTCGTTAATCATCGGCATTAAGATCCGATTAGCAATAAAACCAGGAAAGTCATTGGCCACACTACAAACTTTACCCATTTTTTCAGCCACCATACTTACTGCTTGTACTGTATCAGTGCTGGTATGATGGCCGCGGATTAACTCAACTAGTTTCATTAAAGGCACCGGATTCATAAAATGCATGCCCATAAAACGCTCTGGTCTCGTTGTTGCTTGAGCTAAACGCGTAATCGAAATCGATGAAGTATTACTCGCAATAATCGCTCCTTCTTTCAAACAGGCATCAAGACTTCGTAAGACTTCTTTCTTAACTTGTTCATTTTCAATCACCGCCTCAATCACCAGATCGCACTCACGCAAGCGATCAAGATCAGCATGCCAAGAAATTCGTTGTAAAATTTCGTGCTTACCGCTGATCAAAGACTTGGTTTCAAGCTTCGCCAAGCTTTTTTCAACACGCTTAGCGCCATTGATTAAAGCGTCATTACGGGTATCTGTCACCGTCGTTAAAAAACCAGCCGCAGCCGACACCTGGGCGATTCCGGCTCCCATTTGCCCTGCGCCGATCACACCTATTCTCATCACATTCATGCTTACACCCGCTCAATAATCATCGCCACCGCTTCACCGCCACCTAAACAAATCGACACACAGCCATAGCGCTTATTTTTTTTCTCCAAGGCGTTTAAGAGTGTTACGACTAAACGAGCGCCAGAACTGCCGATCGGATGGCCCAAAGCCACTGCTCCGCCAAAAATATTTACTCGCCCAGGATCAAGAGCAAGCTCTTTGATTGAATGCATCGTTACCACTGAAAAAGCCTCGTTAATCTCAAATAGATCAATATCGCTAAGTCTAAGTCCTGTCTGTGCTAAGACTTTTTTAATGGCTGCAGCTGGGGCTGTAGTAAACCATTGTGGCTCACCAGCTACAGTAGTAGAGCCGATAATACGAGCTTGAATTGTCAAACCTTGTGAGCAGGCGAGCTCTTCGCTACTAAGTAGTACAGCAGCTGCACCATCGTTAAGCTTAGAAGCATTAGCAGCTGTAACTGTGCCAGTGCTGCTAAAAGCCGGTTTTAGGCTCGCCATCTTTTCGGGCGCATAGCGCAAAGGCTCCTCATCAGCGCTGATAGTTAGCTCGCCCGCTTTAGTTTTTATCAAAACAGGAGTGATTTCATCCTGAAAATAACCAAGTTCAATAGCTAATCGAGCTTTTTCATAACTCTGCTTAGCATAAGTATCTTGAGCCTCACGCGAAAACTGATGTTCAAGAGCACATAAGTCACCAAAATTGCCCATATGCGCTTGGCCATAAGGATCAAATAATCCATCATGAATCATCAGATCTAAAGCTTGCTGATGGCCCAAACGCATGCCCTCACGAGCTTTGCTCAAAATATAGGGTGCATTGCTCATCGATTCCATACCACCAGCCAGCACTGCAATGGCATCACCAAGCGCAATCGCCTGGTTGGCAAGCATGATCGCCTTAAGTCCAGAACCACAAACCTTGTTAACCGTTGTAGCCGGGACTTGATTGGATAAACCCGCAGCAAGCGTTGCCTGACGAGCTGGTGCCTGACCACAACCACCCTGTAGTACCTGGCCGATGATCACTTCTGACACAAATTCATGCTTGAGACCTGATTGCTTAAGTGCCCCTAAGAGAGCGCATGCTCCAAGCTGATGAACAGGCACGCTTGCCAATGCCCCCATAAACGATCCGATTGGGGTACGCTGAGCCCCAATAATTACCGCATTCTTCATGATGACAGCCTCGAAATAGTTTGCTGTGCTTTATCACGCTCATATTTATTTCGCACTATTAAGCATAATAAAATCACCAAGAGATGATCGAGCTGCCCGGGAGTGACTCATGTACGCCATAGAAAACAGCAAAATTCCCAACAATATTAATCTCGCAAGCGATCAACGCCTAAAACGAGCTCTTGAGCATTGGCAGCCCGATTTTATCTCATGGTGGCAAGATATGGGTCCTAGTGGCTTTCAGCAATCACTGGTCTATTTACGCACCGCCATAGGTGTAGATGCTGAAGGCTGGGCTTTTTACGATTATGTACGCATGCCAGAATATCGCTGGGGGATTTTTTTAGCCCCACCGATCAAAGATCGTAGCATTGGTTTTGGCGATGAATACGGTAAAAAAGTCTGGCAGGAAGTCCCTGGCGAACATCGCTTCGCTTTACGCCGTTTGATCGTCACCCAAGCCGACACTGAGCCTGCCTCCGTAGAACAACAACGTCTTCTCGGCCAGACCTGCCCTTCGCTCTATGATCTGCGTAATCTTTTTCAAGTAAACGTTGAAGAAGGCCGGCATTTATGGGCTATGGTCTACTTATTGCATAGCCACTTTGGGCGCGATGGCCGCGATGAAGCGGATGAGCTCTTACAGCGCCGTAGTGCTAATGCCGATAATCCTCGCATTCTCAATACTTTTAATGAACCGATTAATGATTGGTTATCATTTTTTATGTTTACGACTTTTACCGATCGCGATGGTAAGTTTCAGTTACTCGCTCTTGCTGAAAGTGCTTTTGACCCGCTGTCACGTACCTGCAGGTTTATGCTCACCGAAGAAGCCCATCACCTTTTTGTTGGCCAAACTGGCGTGCAGCGGGTGATTAAACGTAGCTGCGAACTCATGAACGAAAAAAATACTGACGATATCGCTAAATACGGCGGTATTCCCCTGCCCTTGCTACAAAAATATATCAACTTTTGGTATTCAAGCTCGGTTGATCTCTTTGGTTCAGAAGTCAGCAGCAACGCCGCTAATTATTTTTCAGCAGGATTGAAAGGCCGCGCCTATGAAGAGCGTTTTAGCGAACACAGCGCAATTAACCAGAACTTTAATCTTGAGATCCTAGAAAATAATCACATTATTAGCAAAAGCGTTTCGCTTAGATCAGCCATGAACGAAATCTTGCGCGATGCCTACACGGACGACAACCAAAAAGCCTTAGATAAATGGAACAAAGAAATAGCAAGCCATCATATCAAATATGAACTCAAACTCCCCCACAAACGCTTTAACCGCAAGGTAGGCGAATATTCTACCGCTAAGTTTGATCTCTCAGGCCAAATGATCAGCGAGCAAGAATGGCACCAACAACAAGACCACTGGCTGCCAACTATCAACGATCACCAATTCGTCACATCACTCATGAAAGCAGTAACTGAACCAGGCAAAATAGCCGGCTGGCTAGCCCCACCGACCAAAGGCATCAACGGCCAATCAGCTGACATGGTCTATGTGAGATTGGGATAAGCTTTCTTGATCGTTATCGTTTGTAGCTGCAGCAAATACACGCTCAGCAGTGAAGCCAACAAGAGGGCGCCAAAGCCAGTGTGCATGGCAACAACGGCTGGTGACCGCACAGTATAAATAGCCATCAGGCCCAAGGCAATTTGGCAGAAAGTGATCAAGATTGGCACGATCGCTAAGAGGCTAAGCAGTTTGTCACCCTGGGCTTTAGCGTAATTACGGGATTTGAGGCCGGCGTAGAGCACCACAAAAAATATCACATAGCCCAATATTCTATGCCCCATATGTAACTGACCATAAAACCATGATGGCCATAGTTCAGGGCCACAACCAATTAAATCCTCACCACAGGCAAGTCCCGCACCCATATGGCGAACAACACCGCCGTAAACCAATTGGCCAAGCGTTAGGATAATCGCCACCAACATAGCCCACTGAGATTTTTCAAATACCGGCATGGGTTTATAGCTCGGTGACAAGCGAAACGATATAGCAACCAACAAGGCAAAAAAGACCATCGCGCACACCAGGTGCAGCGTAGAAATAAGCGCAGATAGATTAACTAACACGGTAATACCTCCAAGTGTGCCCTGTATAACCACTAACAAGAGCGCAGCGAGTGAAAGTCTTTTTGTTAGGCGGTCAACCAACTTTGAGCGCCAACATAAAAACGTTAAAATCACAACTAAGATGCCAACACTACTGGCTACGAGCCGATGACCATGCTCATATAAAACCCCGCCCACCATATCCGGCAATAACTGGCCATTGCAGGTAGGAAAAAAATACCAATCAGGGCAAGCCATCGAGGCCCCCATCGGATTAACCAAACCACCAATTATCAACAGTATCCAGGTAGCCAGCACGGTTAGGAGCGAGAAATAAAAGACCATGAGACTTATGCCTCCGGTTTGCTACTAAAAGCTTGTGGGTGAATCAAGAGCACCGGCATTTTAGCCTTTTGTGCCACTTGTTCCGCCACCGATCCGAATAACATGCGCGAAAGCCCACGCCTGCCATGGGAGCCAATCACCAATAAATCGACCTTAAGCTCATCCGCTGTTTCCAAAATCACCGTTGGCGTCCGCTCAATACTGTCAATCACCCGACCTTCGACAATAATACCGCGTTTACGTGCCGCTTCTTGCAGTTCCTTTAACTTCAAACGCCCACGATCAAGCCGCGCCTGCAACACCAGCATAAAAGAGTGATAGACCTTAGCCGAAATATCAATGCTCGCTGCAGCTCCTGGGCTCAGTACGGGCGCCAAATGTAACAGAGTAATAGTAGAGCCAAATTTCTCAGCAATATCGCAAGCGGCAAAAACTGCATGCTCAGCTAACTTAAAATCATCGTCCGGATCAATGGCCACCGGCACTAAGATATGCTTGGGGTTAAATGACATGTTATCCCTTAGGATTAGCAGCTAATCAGTATCTATCTAGCGAGCAAATTAAATCTTTGCAATAACAAAGCTTTAGCAAAGACATCAAGCCTGCATATGGCACCACTAGGCTTTATCACTAATAAACTAATACGATGCTTATCAATTCATTAATATATGTCTCTAAACGTCCCGCTTATTTTTTTTGCTCACCGCTTGACAAGCAAGAGCGAAGCTTTATTCTTACTGATGATTGGTGGGCGCATGTGCGCTTGTTTTGTTCGCACAGTCTACCGGTTCTTTTTCGCGAACAAAATTTTGCGAAAATAAAGAGCTTTAAAGCTTTATTAACTTAAGGAGTTAACCATGAAAAAGATGATTTCACTGTTGTCAGTAGCCCTGTTCGCTGTAACTTTTGCTGCTGGTTGTGGCAAACACACTAAATGCGATCAAGCTAAAACCAAAGCTGATTGCGCTAAAGAAAAGTTTGAAAAACCAGATGATTTCAAATGCGTATGGACGCCTAAAGCTGACGCTAAAACCGATGAAGAAAAAAACAAGAACGGCACCTGTGCTGAACCTGCTGCACCTTACACTGTAGTTGCTGCTGATACAGCAAAATGCGCTGCCGCTATTGCTACAACAGATACTAAAGAAGAATGCGAAAAAGGTGCTGCTGCTACCGATAAGTTCGAATGCCAGCATACCGCAGGAGTTTCTCCTGCTAAGGGTACCTGTGTAGCAGTTGCTAAAAAGTAGTAGTTTTTAGTTTGCAACTAAAAAAGCGGGTCCTTCGGGGCTCGTTTTTTTAGGCTTGGGATTTATTGATAACCCATGAATATTATTCAATATTACCAAGAGGCTCGGGCTGCAGGATTAAAGCCGCTCTTATTTGAGTTTGAGGGGCGGGGTGTTTGTGGCGTGAGTCCTACAGCAGTGCTTGAGGTACGAGCGGGGGCTTTATATCGAAATGGGCGCAAGATTGGTGTGGCACTGGATATTTTTGCGGCTTTAAAGCTTAAGCCTGGCTGTGATTTTTTTCCAGCGTGGATGGGCTATTTTTCTTATGAGTTTGCTGGCTATTGGGGAAAAATTGTTCATGCTGGAGAGAGATGCTTTCCGGATGCGCAGTTTTGGTTGTTTGAGCAAGGCTTAGTGCTAGAATCACGGCATCAAGCTTTAGCAGCACCTAGTATAGACAAACAAATATTAACACCAGCTCTTAGCAAAAATGAGTTCTTTAAGATTATTACCAAGATAAAAGATCGTATTGGTTGTGGTGATGTTTATCAGGTTAATTTCACCATGCCGAGCTACTTTAGCGAGCCCAATATCGACTCGCTTAGTTTATATCTGGCTATGCGTAGAGCCAATCCGAGCCCTTTTATGGGACTGATCGAAAGCGATGATTTGGCGATTATCTCAGGTAGCCCAGAGCGACTCTTTTCGTTGAATCAGGGTGAGCTCAGCACTAGGCCCATTGCTGGCACCAGCCCACGGGGAGCGCATAATCTTCACTACTTGCGCACTAGCCCCAAGGAAAATGCCGAGCATGCCATGTTGGTTGATTTAATGCGTAACGACATGAATATAGTGGCTGAGCGTGGGAGTCTTAGAATTAGAGAAGACCGCACAGTGGAATTTTATAGCCATGTTATGCATCTGGTATCTGACTTAAGCGCTAAGACCAAGCAGCCACTCTCTCAAGTCATGCGCGCACTGTTTCCTGGCGGCACTATTACCGGGGCTCCTAAAGAAAGTGTGATGTCTTGTATTGCTGAGCTTGAAGCAGGACCCCGCGGACCTTATACTGGCTCGATGGCTTATATCTCAGCTGGCTATGGCGTTGATTTTAATATTGTTATTAGAAGCGTCTTAAAAGCCGCAGGGCGTACTTGGATTAATACTGGGGCAGGTATTGTCATCGACAGTGAACCTGAGCGTGAGTGGCAAGAACTCGGACGTAAGTCAGGGCTAATCAATGATATTCTCGGCCATCGCTCAACCATAAGAGCAGCCAGAGATAAGCTCATAGGCAAGCACAGCGAAGTTGTAATGCGCCCTAATCCCCGCCTTAGTGGGGACAACAATAGCGTGCGGCTGTGCTTTATCGAGAATCGTGATTCGTTTAGTTATAATATTATCGATGCGCTGGTGTGTTTAGGAGCAGAGCTTAGCAGCTTTGAAGAAGCTAGCCATGTAGTGATTGGCCCGGGGCCTGGTAATCCTGAGCAGATGCCTGATTTAGCTAAAATTATTAGACAGGCTCTCGAAAAAAATCTGCCTCTTTTGGGTATTTGTTTGGGTCATCAGGCGATTGGCCATTATTTTGGAGCTGAGATTATTAAGCTTAAAACACCAGTACACGGTAAAAGCTGTCTGATCACCCATAACACACAGGGCTTATTTAAAGGGTTGAACTCGCCACTTTATTTTACACGCTACCACTCACTGGCAGTTAAGCAGGCACCTAGTGATTTCATCGTTGATGCTTATAGCGAGGACGACTATATCATGGCTCTACGCCATAAAAACTTGCCGATTTTTGCTTTACAGTTTCACCCTGAGAGTTATTTATCTCCTGATGGTTACCACTTACTTACTCGATTTTTAGAAAGCAGACATGGCTAGACTCTTAATCAACGGTATTGAAAGCACCCTCAGCCAACAGGAGTTCAGCTCTTTTCATGGCCACAGTGTTTTTACTACCTTGCGTTCACAAAATAGCCTGCCTCATCGCTGGGAGCTTCATTGGCAGCGTTTAGTTAAGCATGCTCAGTTTTTTGATTTTGTTATACCTAAAGAAGATTTACTGCTCAAACTGATTAGCGAAGAGCTGGCACCTACTAAGCAGCTGCAAAAAATTCGCATTATTATCAGTGGCAAAAAGTTTGCCCTTAGCTTTGAAGATTTGCTGCTCCAATCCCCAGACATCTATCAGGGTGTCAGCATTATGAAATCGTCGTGGCAGGTTCATCCTCAGCTTTACAGCTATAAAACCGGCAATTACTTAGCCTATGCCTTGGCACTTAAACAAGCTCAAACAGCTGGCGTCTTTGAGGGTCTTTTACTTAACCATGATAACTATGTAGTTGATGGCGCTCGTACCAGTATTATTTATTATGATGGCATAACACTTTGTGCAGTGGCTGGTGGACTTGATGGCTGTGAGCGCCAAGCTGTATTAGAGTATGCCTGTAATATAGGTCTTGAAGTCAGCAGTAAGTACCTACGTTTTGAAGAGCTTAATGGGCAAATTTTACTTGCTAACTCGTTAATGGGCCTAGTGCCGGTTAACCAGGTCAATGAGCAATGGCTGATTGATCTGATTGATAGATTTCGGCCGCATCAAGATCAAAAATCACTTGATCTTGATGACGAATAATAAAACGATCACCACCACATAAACCTAAATAACTAAGATGAGCCTTGTGAGCGCAGATTTCTTTCACTGCTGCCATGTTATACTCAGGAATAATTGCTAATAAACGCGCTGTATCTTCTGATACTAAACTCATTGTTAGCTCACAAGAAAGCAGCTCCTCCCCAAAATCAATACTCATGCCAAACTTTTCTTTGGCTATAACTGATCTAAGGCTAGCAAATAGCCCTCCGCGCCCAACCACTTTAAGGCAACTCAGTAATTGAGCCTTGAGCAAAATTTGGGCTATATGACTAAGTATTTTAAGATGATGGTAATCCCAAAATGCTAAGTCTTTTATGGGTGTTTTAGCGAATAACAGCTCGCTACCTGCATAATCATCTGGTAGTTCACCGATAATCAGCATAATCTCACCCGCCTGAGGCCTAGCTTCTAAAGCTCGATGCTTAGATAAACCAAGCATGCTAATCATTACGCTTGTTTGATTGATGGCCCGAAAAAGATTCACGTCAGTGGCAATAAGCGGAATCTCAAGCGCCGTTGAGGCATGAGCTAAGCCATCAATAGCCTGCTTAAGCTCGGTCATAATATTTTCTTGTTCAGGTGAGCCAAAGTTTAAACTCACCGCCAAAGCGCAGGCCTCTGCTCCATGAGCGCTCAGACAAAGAAAAGCATGTAAAACTGTTCTATAAACTGCCACCAAAGGATCGATTTTAATTAAGCGAGGGTAGCTTAATACAACATGAGCAAGCATTCTGTCAGTGTCCAGCAAGTGGCTTATTACTACTTCTTCTGGCGCAGAAGAGCTCATCAAAATTTTAAGAGCCTGGGCTATGCTGAGATCAACTAAGTTTTTAAGTGACACGGCATAAGGTTTAGGTACTTTGCTTTGATAGCTACGTCGGTAGCGAGGGGCATTTTCAATCATCAAGGTAGCAGGCAAACTTAAGACTTCTTTTCCATGATAAGTCATACGAACTATACCATCACCCCTAATCACACCAAGATCAATAATATTTAAACCATGAGTCACAGCAATTTGATTAATATGAGGCATATTTTTGCTATCGGCTGCTATCAGCATGCCATCTTGATTTTTCGTTACTATTTCTGGGCTTAAAGAGTCAAGACTGATGAGCATACCCGTGGAAGATCGATTAGCCATTCTCAACAAAGCTCCAGCCAAGCCACCAAACTGTAAATCATCAAGGTCAACAATCAAGTTTTCTTCTAAACAGGAAAGACAGGCCTCTACGCTCGCTGCAAAATATAGCAGGCGATTTTTAAGTTGAGCATGCTGGCCTAAAAATAATGATGATTTATTAACTACACCAAGCTCATAACTATCTGACTGAAATAAAACCCTGGCCCCCATAAGATGGACACCGCTAATAAGTTCTTGCTTAGCTGCAATACTTAACACGGCTATCTGGTCGTCGCCCAAATCAACTGCACCAATATTTTCCCTATAGCTATGAAAAACTTTAGAGCTAGAACTAACTAAACTAGATAGATGGGCCTTGCTTGATTTACGTGAGCATTGCTCACCCCATAAAGCATCAATAACATCTTGCTCAAGCTTATTAGGTAGCCGACCTAATAGACGCTTCACACGACTAAGCTCATCGACAGATAGATCCATAATCGTGGCTCCCTACTTTTTCTCAATAACTTTTAACACTGCTCATGCCAATTTATAACGTGCTAAAAAAATATTTTTTACACCATAATCATATGGCAATATTTACCAAGAACATGTATGGTACTAGGCATCTAACAGGAGGCGTCTATGGCACGCGATCTTACCGATAAACAGAAACGAGTCCTTTCTACGCTAGAAAATTATTGGTCACTTCATCAAGTACCACCGTCAATTTCCGACCTAGCCAAAGAACTTGGCATCAATAAAGCAACTGCCTATGAGCACTTACTTGCTTTGAAGAAAAAAGGCTTTTTACTACATCAGGCTCGTGCAGGGCGCACCTGGCGTTTAGTAGAAAAAGTGCCAAAAAGTCTATGCGCACATTTCCAGATTCCCGTGATCGGCCGCGTTGCCGCCGGAAAACCACTTTTGGCCGATGAGAATATTGAAGAACATATTGTCTGCGATCATAAACACCATGACAGCTTATTTGCTTTACGTGTTCAAGGCGAAAGCATGATCAAGGCTCACATTAAAAATAACGATATTGTAATCGCCAACAAACAAGCCTCTATCAGCAATAACGACATTGTCGTTGCACTGATCGACAATGAAGAAGCAACTGTTAAACGCTACGAAAAAAGAGACAACAAAATCCGCCTTATCCCCGAAAATGATGACTTTAAAACTATCGAACTTGAAGCTAATCGTATAAGCATTCTAGGCAAAGTAATCGAAGTCAGACGCTCGGTTGTTTGATATTTCGCCCTCTCATCTACCCCTCACCACACCTCTCCCCTTGAGGGAGAGGTGATGAGTACCATGAGTGTCACAAGTAAATAGTAAGCAAGCTAAAGCTTCTTTTCCTCAATCATATTATTGATTGTGCCAGCACTGAGCTCACCTTCCAACAACCAGCCACCAACTAAAATCCATGGTGTGCCTTTTAGCTGGGCGGCTTCAGAGCCAAGCTTAATATCAGCATTGATGATGTCATCATATTTCTTATCGTTAGCGGCTAAATCAGCTTTAAACTTAGTAAGATCAGCACCTACTTCTTTAGCCCATTTTTCATATGAAGCAGGACTTAAGCTTTCTTGATTGCTAAAGATTTTGTCAGTCATTGCCCAAAACTTTTCGTTACCTTGTTCGCCAACCGCGAGAGAGGCTTTAGCAGCTGGACGAGCGTTACTATGACGATCAAATGGGAAATGCTTGAAAGCAACATTAATTTTATCTTTCATAGTCGGGTCATTGAGTAATTCACGTATTTGCTTGTCTGCCCTGGAACAATAAGGGCACTCAAAGTTACTAAATACAACGATATTGACTTTAGCATTAGGATTTCCCAAAACATGACTAGTGCCAACAGGAACAAGATAAGCTTCTTTTTGTACCTGAGGTTCTTCTTTAGGTGGGTTGATCAGTTTTTCAATAGCCTCAAGCCGTGCCTCTATTTTTTCAATACGTTCAATTACCTGTTTGTCTTTAGTGCAGCCATTCAAAAATAGCATACCCAAATAAGTTAACAAAAGAGCAATTTTTTTAGTCATGAATCTTCTCCCTAATCCAATAATTTGCCTCAAAGCTAATACCTAAGCTAGCTTAGTGCAATGGGCGTTAACAAGACTAGGTTATTTACTAGAACAAGCCTAAAGGGCTAACCACCCTGCCCTAAGATCCCTATTTTCATCGCTGAGTTCAGTTTTCATAGTAAGCCGGCAATTAGTAAGCGGCAAACTAAGCGGTGTTAAGCTAGTATCAAACACCAGCTTCTTGCGAGAGAAACTGATGGCCAGAGCCTGGTCGACTCTCATGCTTAGAGCAAGCTCCGGCCAAGTGCTTGGTTCTAAGCGAATAGAATCGATGGCAATTATTTCATCACCGGCACTTAAGCCTGCCAGCATTGCCGGGCCCTTAGTTTCAACGAAGCTTATTATCGCCCGCTGATTATCATCAAAACGCCATTTACAGCCCAAATAAGCCGTCGTTTTAGTTTTCTCATCAATAAAAAGCTCATCAGCAAGTAGCTCATACTTGATACCAAATTGATTCAAGTGCTCTTCAAGAGGCAGTTCAGCAGTGCCATGCAAGTATAGTGCTTCTAGCTTAGCACTATCAACACCACCGATTTCAGAAAGAATCGAAAGCCATGATTGCTCGCTCATACCCCGGCCATCACCAAAGCGGGCAAAAGCAGTACTGATCACCTGATCAAGAGATTTTTGGCCTCGATTACGGCCTCTTATTTCCAGGTCAAGACACAGGGCCAACAAAGAGCCCTTCAAATAATAGCTAATAGTCGAGTTAGGACTATTTTCGTTTGGGCGGTAGAATTTTATCCAGCTATCAAAACTGGCATCGCTCAGTGATTGCACTAAACGGCCCTGATTACGCAAAAGCCTGCTGATATTCTTAGCTAATAGTTCTAAATAACTCTCAGCAGCAATTAAACCCGCTTTTCTGAGCATTAAATCGTCATAATAAGCGGTAATGCCCTCAAAAACCCATAACATCGTCGTGTAAGATTCCTGATCATAGTTATAAGGCACAAAACTCAGCGGCTTCAGACTTTTTACATTCCAAGCATGAAAATACTCATGTGAACAGAGCGATAAAAAATTGCTGTAATTAGCATTATACTTAACTAAGCCTGGTTTAGCTAAGCTCGCTGGAGTGCACAGTAACATACTTGAGTTTCTATGCTCAAGCCCGCCGAAACCGCCTTCTTCAAAGCGAGCAATAAACAGATAATGCTCAAAACTAACCTGCCCATCAAAAATAGCGATTTGGCTTGCGCACAGCTGTGTCAAATCTTGAATTAAGCGTACTTCATCAAAAAGACGCACATCGCCAACTAAAACTATTTCGTGAGGAATGCCACATGCGGCGAATTTTAAACGTTTCATCGTACTTATTTGCACAGGATGATCAACTAATTCATCATAATTAGCTGCATAATAAGTACCAAAACCATCGCTATCAACTTCGATTTTAGTCATGCCAGTGGCTACTTGCCATGGCTCTTTTGCTTTTCTGATGGCAAGTTTAAAACCAGCCTCCTCTAAACCATGTGGTCTCAACAGCAAAGCTGTACCGTTGAAAAAGGCCTGCTTATCATCAAGATAAGCTGCTCTAATCGAAGAATCAAAAGCATAAACCTCATATTCAACTATAATATCGCCAGTCTGATTATTAAGCTCAAAGGTATTTTTATTGATCTTATGAGCTTTTAATCCACCCGCCGCGCCAGAGACCTTAAGGCTAATAATATGCTGAGCAAACTCACGAACCATATAAGATCCAGGCGTCCACACCGGCAAAGATAGGCACAGGTGTGATGGTGCCTGTGTAATCTTCATACTCACGCGAAACACGTGAGCACGGCAATCAGACCAATCAACTCCAAACTCAATACGGGAACTCAGCTTAGACATGTTTTAACCTCGCCTCTAGTCCAGTTAAACCAGCACAGCAGCCAGAGCAATCCCAGATATATTTGTTTACATAGTTTTGATTATGGGTTTATTCTTTCGCTTTTAAGCAGCTCCAAAGCTTTAGCGGGTTTAAATAGCTTGGCCAGAAAAGCTAGCGCACCGCCTTGTTTGGCCTCATCAACACTACGGGAGTCTCGAACCCTTTCTGCCTTAAGCTCTTAAGAGCACTTAACACACGATTATTTTTTTTGCGTTCATGAAGTAAGATTAGCAGCCATAGTTCCAACCTATTTACTTAGATAATATTTTTGTATTTTCCTGAAACTATCTAAGCGTATAGATGTATAATAAGCGGGGTGACAAAACTTTCTTTGGTAGCGCCCTACGTTGTCAAGAGGAAATTTGGTCGTTATCAATGAAGCCAACTAAATAGGGTATAGAAAATGGACAAGAGCATTTTTAAAGAAGAAGAAAAAAAGAAAGTTGAGGTCGTACTCTTAGGGCAACGTTTGGCTCTTAAAACTGACCGCGGCGAAGCTTACTTGCAAAAGCTCGCTAATTTTGTGGCAGATCAAATTGAAGAGGTCAGAAAAAGCTCACGTAGCATCTCCTCACACCAAAGTGTTTTATTGATAGCACTTAAACTGGCTGATATGTTGAAACAACGTGAGGATGAACTTTTTGAACTCAAAGATGTCATTCGTAAAAAAGCCAATCTCGCTCTTTCTGATGTAGAAAGCGCCTTAAGCGAGCTCAAAGCCAAACCAAATGATGAAAATCATGACAGCGGTGTTAACTATTAAATCAGATGTGCGCCTGCGCATCGCTACACGCATAGCAAAGCTATCACCTGACCACATGCAGAAAGCAGGCGCACGTGTGGCTAGCATTATCGGCATTTGGCTAGATCAACCTGAGCAATCATCGATTAAGAATATCGGGCTATTTAGCAGCATGAAAGATGAAATTGCTACCCATTTTGTCGCCCAAGAACTCCAGAGTCGCAAGATTAATGCTTGTTATCCCATGATTTTAGATGGAGCCATGAGTTTTCAGCTTAATCCTGACGTGATTTTTGTGCCAGGACGAGCTTTTGATAAAGCTGGCCATCGTTTAGGACGTGGCCAGGCTTATTATGATCGTTATTTTGCTCAACAAGTTATGCCCCCCTTACTGATCGGCATTGCTCTTGATGAGCAGATATTGAGTAAGATACCTACAGAAGCTCATGACATGAGCATGGATTATATTTGTACTCCTAGCTTAGGACTTTTAAAAACCACTAAAGGTATTTAGTTATGACTGATTTTATTGATCCCAAAGAACAGCTTGCTATTATTAAAAGAGGTGTTGTCCATGTTGAAGTTCATGACGACCTGTTAAAAAAGCTTAGCAAAAGCAAGGATTCTGGTATTCCACTCCGTATTAAGGCTGGCTTTGATCCGACCGCCCCAGACTTGCATTTAGGTCATACGGTCTTAATCACTAAAATGCGTCAATTCCAAGACTTAGGGCATCAGGTTATTTTTTTGATCGGTGATTTTACCGCAAGGATTGGTGATCCAACTGGACGTAATGCCACCCGTCCGCCCTTAACCGACGATGAAATTATTGCCAATGCCAGTACCTATAAACGCCAGGTTTTTAAAATTCTTGATGAGAAAAAAACCCTCATAGAATACAATTCTAAATGGCTTGCCCCTTTCTCTTTTGACGATGTTATTAAGCTAGCAAGCAAATATTCAGTAGCTCGCATGATTGAGCGTGAAGATTTTAAAAACCGTCTCGATAGCGGCAAAGCAATTTCTATGCATGAACTCTTATACCCACTCGTACAAGGCTATGATTCGGTAGCATTGAAAGCTGACGTTGAGCTTGGTGGTAGCGACCAGCTTTTTAACCTTCTGGTCGGCAGGGACCTTATGCGTGCTTTCGCCATGGAACCTCAATGTATTATGACAGTACCTATTCTTGAAGGCATTGAGGCTCGCGTCGAAGCTAATAAGCTTGTCGGCCCTAAAATGTCTAAGTCATACAACAACTATATTGGCGTAGAAGAAGATGCCCATACTCAGTTTGGTAAACTAATGAGTATCTGCGATGATCTGATGTGGCGTTACTTTGATTTATTATCGTTTAAATCAAGTGCAGAAATAAATGCTCTTAAAGATGGCCATCCTAAAGATGCTAAAATAGCTCTTGCTATGGAAATAGTCAGCCGCTTTAACGGCAGCACCAAAGCTATCGCAGCCAAAGAACAATTTGAAAGCATGTTTGGAGCTAATAATCGCGGTGAAATCCCCAGTGATGCCCCTACTTTTAAGTTTTCTAAGCTTAATCATAACGGTTATCCTTTAATCAATATCTTGGTTGAGGCTGAACTCGTCTCAAGCAATGGCGAAGCCAAGCGTTTATTGCGTCAAGGTGGCATCAGCATTAACAGCCAACGCGTTGAAGATTTGCACTATAATCTTGTTCAAGGAGAACACGCTGTAAGAGCAGGCAAAAAACGTTGGGCTAAGATTATAATAAGCTAATATTCCGAGCTCACTATCTAAGGCCTTAAGATCATAAGACCCTGCAAGTTATCTTGCACATCATCTAGAAGCTCACGGGTATGCTCAGGTATATCCATACTGCAGTTTCCTAAAGCGTGAGTTTCTTTAAGCAAATCATGATGAATCGTCTTGTTCCATGCTATGCCAATGTCACCAAGCTTAAGCGCAAGCCTGCCTTCCTCAAGCGGCAGGTAGTTAGCATAAGCAATATGCTTCTCAAAACGCTTTAAATCAAGCTTCAGCGCAGCTACTGCTAGCTCACAGTCTTCAGGCGACTCAAGCCCTTGGTTCATCAGTTCTTTCAAATCTTCCATAATGTCATTAAGTGACTTAAGCAAAACCTGGCCATCAAGCTTAGCCTCAATCGCTAAATCTTCTCCAGCTATAGCCTCTTGATCCACTTGCTGCCCTACCACCGGCACAGAGCCACCTTGCTCTTCCTCAGCAAGCGCCACCTTCTTCACCGCTTCAGTCTTAAACAAATCAGCAAACTCGTCCCCATTAATCCTCAACTGCCTCTGAGCCATCAAGCGATTAAACACCGGCTTAAGATTTTTATCCAAGCCCAAATCCGCCGAAGGCATCAAACTCATCTGCGCCAAAGTTTCATCATCAGCAAGACTCATATCAACCACCGCTATATTAGGACTGGGGGCTTCGGTGAGCCTTATATTTGATCCCTTAGGCCTGGTTATGTCAATTCTATCGGTCTTGGCCTTGATGAGGTCTGTTTCAACCTTTATATCTGTTACAGCTCCATCTACGTTGGCCTTAGTATCTGCCTTTATATCTGTTACAGCTCCATCTACGTTGGCCTTAGTATCTGCTTTTATATCTGTTACAGCTCCATCTACGTTGGCCTTAGTATCTGCCTTTATATCTGTTACAGCTCCATCTACGTTGGCCTTAGTATCTGCCTTTATATCTGTTACAGCTCCATCTACGTTGGCCTTAG
>Ga0209812_10000181_pt1 | contig 58810 bp, 51 predicted proteins | sample JI71714BDNA_FD_187502 | JGI IMG/M metagenome (GOLD analysis project Ga0209812, IMG submission 187502) | Wastewater effluent complex algal communities from Wisconsin, to seasonally profile nutrient transformation and Carbon sequestration -... | ecosystem: Engineered > WWTP > Effluent > Algae...
AGAAAAAGAAATTGCCATTTGGTGGGCGGATGATCCTGCGGAGACGTTTACACCACCAGGGCATTCATTAGCTATCGCTGCACAAGTTTTGGTGAAAGAAAAAACACCCCTCGATAGAACTGCTGCGGTTCTAGCTCAAGTGGGATTGGCCGTTTCTGATGCGTTTGTACATTGTTGGAAAGTGAAGTACACCCATTTTAATGAGCGGCCTTACACGTATGTTCGAAAGACCATCGATCCACGTTGGGTTCCTTTTTGGCCAGCGCCTCCCTTCCCCGGATTTTCCTCGGGTCACGCGACGCAATCCGCTGCCACAGCGGTCGTTTTAGCGAATGCCTTTGGTGAAAATTATACTTTCACAGACCGAACCTGGGAGGGACGCCCACGGGATCAAGCCCGGCAAGCTGATTTCAAACCCCGATCCTTTACTTCATTTTGGCAAACGGCGGTTGAGTCGGCAAATTCTAGATTCTTTGGCGGTATTCATACCAAAATGGATAATGAAGCAGGCCTTACGCAAGGAAAGGAGATTGGTAAACACGTGGTCGGATTGACCTGGGAGCGGGGGCGCTAATCCCTTGCATTCCTCCCGTAAACCCGATACCTTTGTTTAAAAATACCATGACTGGACGTATTGTGTGCATTACGGGTGCAACCTCCGGCATCGGAGAGGCTACGGCTTACCTTCTTGCCCAAAAAGGCTATTCCCTCATATTAACAGGTCGCCGCATTGACAAGTTGGATTATCTTCGGAGGGAATTAAGTAAAATGACCTCGGTGTATACCCTAGCTTTTGATGTTCGTCAACGCGAACAGGTAGAAACAGCGTTTGAAACACTCCCCGCAGCCTGGCAATCCATTGATGTACTCATTAACAATGCCGGCAATGCCCATGGACTTTCCTCCTTTGATCAAGGGGATCTGGATGATTGGGATGCCATGATCGACGGCAATGTACAAGGACTATTGTATGTGTCACGTTGGGTAGTTCCAGGCATGGTGCGCCGCCAGCGTGGTCATATCGTGAATATCAGTTCTGTCGCTGGAAAAACTACCTATGCCAACGGCGCTGTCTATTGTGCCTCAAAAAAAGCGGTTGAGGGCATTTCAGAGGGTATGCGTTTGGATCTCACGCAGCATGGCATCAAAGTAACCAATGTGGCCCCAGGTGCTGTCGAAACCGAATTTTCATTGGTTCGATTTAAAGGCGATGCTGAGCGTGCCTCGACCGTTTATGCCGGATTTCAACCCCTTCGACCTGACGATATCGCAGATGCGATCCGGTATGTCTTGGAGGTACCCGACCATGTAACGATTGCCGATCTAACCCTGTATCCTAAAGTACAATCGGCGCCTACCACGATCTATAGAAATACGACTACCTAAAGAATTATTTGGCTAATTCCAAGGGATTCATGTTGTCCACTTTCAGAGTTTCCTCAGAAATACCATATTTGATCTATTTTATTCGCTGGCGTAAATCCACATCTACCGACTATGTTACCTTCCATTGCATTTGAGCAGACTAAGGCATTCAAGACCTTGCAAAAACATCAAAAAACCATCGCCAAAAAAAGCATGCGCAGCCTTTTTGCGGAGGATGAAAATCGGTTTAAAAAATTTTCGATTCGATTTGAGGATATTTTGGTCGACTATTCAAAAAATAGGATAAACGGACGTACCGTATCTTTTTTATTGGACTTAGCTCAGGAATGTGAACTGGAAGTAGCACGGGAGCAATTTTTTTCAGGAGCTGCCATAAATGCTACGGAAAACCGAGCTGTGCTCCATACCGCCTTACGGAATTTTTCGGACCGCCCAGTCTTTGTGCAGGGGAAAGACGTTATGCCGGATGTCAAGGCAGTACAGGCACAAATGAAGGCTTTTGTGACCAATTTGCACAATGGAACTTGGCGCGGGTATACAGGGAAAAAAATTACCGATGTTGTGAATATAGGCATTGGGGGATCTGACTTGGGTCCGGTTATGGTAACCGAGGCGCTTAAGCCCTATGCCACTTTTGGGGTTTCAGTTCATTATGTGTCGAATGTAGATGGGTCGCATCTTGCTGAAACCTTGAAAAAAGTATCGCCAGAAACCACCTTGTTCTTGATCGCCTCCAAGACATTCACCACCCAGGAAACCATGGCCAATGCCCATTCGGCACGTCAATGGTTTTTAGCGACAGCCGAAAATGAGGGTTTCATTGCCAAACACTTTGCGGCGTTATCCACCAATCAGTCGGCGGTTGAGGCTTTTGGGATCGATCCTGCGAACATGTTTGGTTTTTGGGATTGGGTTGGTGGTCGATATTCCTTGTGGTCGGCTATTGGGCTGTCAATCGCTTGTTCCATTGGGTATGCTCATTTTGAAAGTCTTTTAAAAGGGGCTTTTGCGATGGATGAGCACTTTAGAACAACCCCTTTAAAAAAGAATATCCCCGTCATTCTTGGTTTATTGGGGATTTGGTACAACAACTTCTTTGGCGCGGAATCGCACGCGATTCTGCCCTACGATCAATATATGCATCGGTTTGCTGCCTATTTCCAACAAGGCGATATGGAGTCCAATGGGAAGTCGGTCACGCGTGATGGCCGACCAGTAACCTACCAAACGGGGCCGATCATTTGGGGTGAACCCGGCACCAATGGGCAACATGCGTTTTATCAATTAATTCACCAAGGAACAAAATTGATTCCGGCCGATTTTATCGCCCACGCGCAAAGTCACCACGACTTAGGCGATCATCATGCCCTTTTACTTTCCAATTTCTTCGCCCAAACCGAGGCGCTCATGAATGGCAAGACAGCGGATGAAGTGCAGACAGAACTCCAGAACGCGGGAAAAACAGCCGAGGAAATCGATTTCCTAACACCTTTCAAAGTCTTTTCGGGTGATCGCCCCACCAATTCAATTTTAGTAAAAAAGTTGACCCCCTATACTTTGGGTAGTTTATTGGCCATGTACGAACACAAGATCTTCGTTCAAGGCATTATATGGAATATTTTCAGTTATGATCAATGGGGTGTGGAATTGGGTAAACAATTAGCCAATCAAATTTATCCTGAACTGGCTAGTTCGACACCTGTTCTAAGTCACGATGCTTCAACGAATGGGTTGATCAATCAATATAAAAAGTGGCGTAAAAAATAAGAGAAGATTTATCCAGATGAAGCGTTCCCTAGGGAGCGCTTTTTTTTGGAGAAATGGCCGGGATGATCGTAAACTAAAAAAATCACTTTATCTTCACGGACTCAATTGAAATCACACCTCTAGTTTTTTGGAATGAATCGCCACAAACCAGTTATAAAATCGGAATTGTCGTATTGCTTACTTCGATTTCTGCCGTATGTTGCTCTCGTTATACTGCCCATTTCACGTTTAAATGCCCAGTTTTCAACGGGAGAGAACTTTGGATCAACGCATTTTAAATTAGGTCGATATGGTCAATTTATGGTGCAAAAAGAATATCAACTTTGGCAAAAAGATCCAAATCAACGTCGTGCCCTGGTGGAGGAATTGGTCCTTGTATTACCTCACGTCCGAAAAAAGTTAGCTGCCCAAAATATCCCACAAGATTTTCAATACTTAGCGATTTATCCCATTTGGCAACCGGATACTTTTCATATTGAATTGTTGCCGTCTCATGTGTATTGGGTGTTGAATCAAGCCAAAGCAAAGGCCGTGTTTGTGGCTCAGGATACCCAGCGGGACGACCGAAAGCATTTAGTTCAAGCAACAGAAGCTGGCATTAAATCCATACAACGCGATCACATTTTATATCGAAATTGGCCCGCGGCTTTATGGGCGCAGCTTGCTTCGTCTAGCGTCGTGTCACCTGGGGTTAAAACGTGGGCAAAGGTGGATACGATTTTGTTGGATCATCCAAGTCAATACGCGTTGTTTAAATTCTTAGCTTTCAAGAAAATGATGGAACGCGAAATCCAAAAATGGGATTCCAGTGAAAGCTATGTTATTTGGGAGTATCCCTACAGTAAGGGGCAAAGTATTGCGGATTTAGCGCAAGAATTGAGTGTTTCTCCTGATCGATTGGCTGCATTTAATGCATGGCGCTTGGATCCATTGTTAGAGGACGCCGTGTTGGTCCCATTGGAAGCTAGCCGCTACCAAGAGACGCGTGCATTTGTCGATTTTTTGCATCAGGACCCAGAAAATGAGGTACGGTTGGCGTATCCGGTTGTTGCTCCTGCCCGATGGGCACCTAAAAAAGCAAAAGGGGGGACGTATTATTCGATTAACGGGAAGTTAGGGATACAGGCCAAGTTGCATGATAGTTTTGTGGATCTGGCCTATCAAAGTGGCATTTCGTTAAAGGATTTACTTCAATACAATGAGGTAACCCCAGTGGATACCCCTTCGGTGGGAACGATTTACTATTTAGAGGCGAAAAATGGCAAGGGACCAACCCCATTTCATACGTTAAAGCCACATGAAACGCTTTGGGATGTAGCGCATCAATACGGAATGCAATTGAAAAATCTACTCGCTTTCAATATGCTGCGGCAAGCGGCCTTTGCGCAGAAGGGTCAAGTTTTGTGGTTGCAACAAAAACGACCGAGCCGAGCCGAGGTTACCATTCAGGACGTTGAGTTGCCGGAAGTGTTACAAAATCCTGCCCTTGTCCATCATGAGCCCGTATTATTGTTGCCCGTGGACACAGAGTGGCCTACTGAAGAGGTAGAGGAGGAGTTACCTCCATTGCCCTTACGTCCGGCTGAGCGCCCTTTACCTACTCAGCCAGCAGTTTCGGTTGAGCCAATTTTTCATGTTGTGAAAAAGGGTGAAACTGTTTTTCGATTATCTGTTCTTTATCAGGTGACTATAGACCAAATAAAAAGTTGGAATCAATTGCGGGATAATACGATTTATGAGGGTGCTCGTTTGGTGGTTGGTCAAAAGTAAGCCACCAGGGCTGCTCCCAAAAGATAGATGCAAATACAAAGTTTCAGGATTATTCCTGCGGCAAAGCCAAGAAAAGTCCCAAAGGCTACTTTCAACGCTTGGTTTGCCGATGCACCTTGTGCAAGTTCGCCAACCCAAGCACCAACAAAAGCACCTATAAACAAACCCATTGGGCCCAAGAAAAGACCAACCAGCATACCGATGGAAGCACCCCAGGTCCCCCATTTTGTTCCGCCTACTTTTTGGGCTGTGTAGATGGGGGCATAGTAGTCGAGACCAACACTTACTAAGGTGATTATTCCCCACGACCAAAGAAAAGTATCCGAAAAATGTAGTTTCTCGGTAGCTTGCAGGAGCAGGATACCCACAAAGCTGGCAGGAGGTCCGGGTAATGGCAATATGGCTCCTGCCAAGCCAATGAGCAGGCAAATGAAGCCAAGAATATGTAAAATAAGATCCATTTAATGTCGGGTCATACTTTCTAAAAACAAGTGAATGCGGTCAGCGGCAAGGGTTAGTGTGTCGATATTGGGTAGGAAAACAATCCTGAAATGGGCATGACCAGGGTAGTTGAAGCCCGTACCCGAGACCACTAAAACTTTTTGATCTGTTAATAAATCCAAGACAAACTGTTCGTCATCTTGAAATGAAAATTTCGTGAGGTCAATTTTGGGAAAGACGTATAAAGCTCCTTTAGGCTTAACACACGAAATACCAGGAATATCAACAAGACGCTGGTGGATGTAATCCCGTTGTTTGGTCAACCGACCGTCTGGGGCCACCAAGTCGTCAATACTTTGGTGACCGCCTAAGGCAGTTTGAATGGCGAATTGTGTTGGAACATTGGCACATAAGCGCATACTAGCCAGAAGGGTTACACCTTCCAAGAATGATTTTGCACGATGCTTCGCTCCGGAGGCAATGACCCATCCGCCTCGAAATCCAGCCGCTCGGTAATTTTTGCTCAATCCCCCAAATGTCATAAAAAATACATCATCGTGGAGGGTAGCGATGGGCACGTGGGTATGGCCATCGTATAAAATTTTATCGTAAATTTCATCCGAAAAAACCAATAATTGGTGCTCGGCGGCTAGAGCTACAATGGACTCTAGCACCGATCGCTCATAAACGGCACCCGTTGGATTGTTGGGGTTGATGACGACAATGGCTTTGGTTTTTCTTGAAATCTTCCCTGCCATATCCGCGATGTCAGGATTCCAGTCCGAGGCTTCGTCACAGAGGTAGTGAACCGGTTTACCTCCTGCAAGCGCTACCGCTGTTGTCCATAAGGGATAATCGGGAGATGGGATTAAAACTTCATCGCCTTCATTAAGTAATGCCTGTAACGTCATAACGATGAGCTCAGATACACCGTTACCGATGAAGATATCATCAATGGTGACATCCCGAATGCCAATTTGCTGCGTGTAGTGCATGACGGCCTTTCGCGCGGAGAAGATTCCGAGATGGTGGGAATACCCTTGGGCATTCCGCAGGTTCAAAATCATGTCTTGAACAATCTCATCGGGGACATCAAACCCAAAAGGGGCGGGATTACCAATGTTAAGGTTAATGATTTTTTGCCCCATGGCTTCCAATTGCTGGGCCTTATCAAAAACAGGTCCACGGATCGCATAGGTTAGCTGGGCCAATCGGTCGCTTTTCAGAAAGTCTACAGGCATGGATCTTAGTGCTTAAAGGTGGCCATAAATTGACGAATAGCGAGCTCGACACGTTCGGCTACTGGGACATCATTGGCTGGAATGAAGGATTCTCCTGTTACCTGTTCAAAAAGTTCGATGTAGCGCGCTGATATTTCTTGAACTTTTTCATCCGTCATGTGGGGGATTTTTTGCCCATCTTTCCCTTGAAATCCTTCTGAAATTAACCATTCCCGCACAAATTCCTTGGAGAGCTGTTTTTGAGGAAGTCCTTGGGCTAAACGAGATTCATATTCTTCTTGGTAAAAATAGCGCGAAGAATCGGGGGTATGGATTTCGTCGATGAGATGAATCACACCTGATCGATGGCCAAATTCGTATTTGGTATCGACCAAAATTAAACCGCGCTCTAAAGCCATTTCGGTTCCGCGTTGAAAAAGGGAAAGTGCAATTTTCTCAAGATCAATGTATTGATTTTCAGGAACAAGACCTTTGCTGATGATATCTTCTCGGGAAATGTCCTCATCATGGCCCTCTTGCGCTTTTGTGGTGGGTGTGATGATGGGTGCAGGTAGTTTTTGATTTTCTTGCAGTCCATCGGGCAAGGCAACGCCACACAAAGATCTTTTTCCTGCTTTATACTCCCGCCAGGCATGGCCAACAAGATATCCACGGACAACCATTTCAACCGGAAATGTAGTACAGGCAAGTCCTACCGAAACATTTGGATCTGGAACAGCTTCGAGCCAATTGGGAACGATATCAGCGGATGCTTTCAAGAATTTAGCCGCAATTTGATTTAAAACTTGACCTTTGCATGGAATTGCTCGAGGGAGAATGACATCAAAGGCCGAGATTCGGTCAGTAGCGACCATGACTAAACGAGAGTCGAAATGGTAGACATCCCGTACTTTTCCTTGGTAAAATCCTGTTTGCCCATCAAATTGAAAGCGAGTGGATTCGATGACGTTCATGATATTCAGTAGCTGGTAGAAACAAAAAACCAAAATTACCAATCATTTTTGGGATTGGTGGCTGAACTTGTATTTTTTTTAGGCAATCCACTGCTTCGTTCATTGGATCTAAGATTATCAAGCATTTGCAATGCACGATCTCGGGGGATGCGCGTTGGTGGGTCTGGGGAAAGGGTAGCCTCTTTTTCGGGTGATAGAACGACTTCTCCACCTTGAGGTGAGGGTAGATTTTCGGCTGAGGGTGGTTGTTCAGTATGGGGTTGATACAGTTTTTTCAACAACTCGTAATTGAATCGCGCCGTGCGGTGAATGGGATCTTCCAGAATGGCCTGTTCCAAATACAGGATGCTTTGGGCGGTATCTTTTTCATACAAGGAGATGCGGGCTTGGGCGACAAATACTTGGGACCGAAAGGTGCCTTCCGTTCGGGGGAGCAATTGGTCAAACTCCCGGCGCGCCAAATCCCATTGATTCAATTCGAGATAGGCTTGTCCCGCCATCCATCGAATATCAGGTTCGATAACCGTACTGATGGATTGATAAATTTTGGCTCGGGTAACTACTTCAGTTTGGTTATTTGTTTGGTAGGCATGTAGAATCTCTTTTTTCAAACGGTTTCTTTCCTCCACTCGAATCCATGAGGGGAGGTTGAACCAAAAGAAAAAAACATAGAGCCAGAAAAAGTGCACGTTTTAAATTTTAAGTATGGGAAGTGTAATTAAGATATCGAGCATGATAAAAACGAGTGCAAGCGCTAAAAAGTAGTAATACTTGTCGTTGGCCAATAAAATTTTACGTAAATCAGCTGTGGGCAATTGAATTTGTTGCACTTGGTCCAATATAGCATAGAGCGGATCGTTTGAATTGGGGTCCAACCAATGTAAGGAGGCCCTTAAAAAGGCAGCGTTTCTTTTTAGGAAGTTATCTTCTCGCCTAGAAATGAGCTCTTGACCTTGATCCGTTCGTTGTGGACGACCATTTTGCATAACGGGTCCGCCGGCCGCCGTACCTACGCCTACCAATATAAACGAAATGCCCGCCTGCCGCAATGCAGAGGAGGCCGGGGAGGTCGGGGTTCCAAAGTGTTCACCATCTGTCAAGATAAGGGCCACTTGAGCCACTTGGCTGGCTTGCGAACTACCTTGAAACTTAGCCAGGACTAGGTCGGTTGCTGCCCATAAATTGGTTCCAGAGGGTGCAATTTGGCGTGTACTCAATTGGGAAATTTGGGAAAGGATGGCTTGGTAATCATACGTTAAGGGTACTCTGAGTTCGGCATCATGGCCAAATACGATCAAGCCCATTCGATTTCCTTTGCATTCTTCGACGAGTTGAGTCAATAATAGTTTTGACCTCTCGAGCCGGCTCGGCGCGACATCTGGGGTGTCCATGGATCGGGAGAGGTCAACGATAAGAAAAATGTCCTTGGCTGTAGCGCGCGTTTCAAGGTCTGTTTTCCCAAAACTAGGCCCGAGGACAGCAACAAGCATGAGACCAAAAGCGAGACTTCGGATGATGAGTTTAATGATCAACGCCCGGGCTTTTGTGCCCAAGCGTCGTGACATGCGGTATAAACGGAAGATGTACCAACTGTAAAAAAGCAGGTAAATGAACAGCAGAACATATTCAATTATCGATGGCGATTTACTCCAATTCATCCTTCATAATGCCTAATTCGGATGTCTAAGGTACAGCTTTTTTTTGAGATGGACGATTTTACAAGTGGATTACCTGCCCGGTTCGGACACTTTCATCACAAGCAAACGCAATTTTCAAACTGTTTACTGCATCAGCCAAATGATCGGTTAAATCAAGATCCTCTTGGATAGCTTTGAAAAAATAAGCTTGCTCCCGATCACATAACGCTTGATGATTGGGTTCATCCTCCATATCATACCAAGTATCGGGATGAATGAAATGGTTTTTTTCATCTACGTCGGCCCGGTGGTATTTTAAAGATTCTGTTTTGGTATGGGAATCGACATTGTCCGACTTTCCAGCGGCTCCGGCATCTTTGGCCACGATCGATACGCATCCTTTCGGGCCCATCACATCTTTGATGAAAAACGCGGTTTCTGAAACCATAGGTCCCCAAGCTGCTTCATACCAGCCTACAGATCCATCATTGAATCGGATTTGCAATTGCCCATAATTGTAATTGTCTGCCGGAATTTCATCGGTTAGTCGTGCACCAATGGCAGTGACTGAAATCGGTGTTGCGCGTGTCATTAAGCACATGATATCGATGTAATGTACGCCACAATCAACAATGGGGCTTAGGCTTTTCATTAAGTTGCGGTGCACATCCCACATGACACCATGGCTTTGTTGGTTGAGGTTCATGCGCATCACCAAAGGTTTCCCTAGGGTTTGGGCAAGCTCTACAAATTTCGCCCACGAAGGATGGTGTCGTAAAATGTAGCCTACCACCACTTTTCTATTGGCCTTGAGCGCTGCCTGGCGAACCCGGTCGGCTCCGGCTACGCTGTCTGCAATAGGTTTTTCTAAAAATACATGGCAACCCGCTTCGATGGCGGCTAGGGCAAAGGGCTCGTGGGTATCCGGGTAGGTCGAAATGCAAACGGCATCAGGTTTGGTTAGGGTCAGTGCCTCATAATAATCGTTGAAAAGTGCATATTGACCTCCTAGTTTTTGATTTAAACGTTCTTTGCTTGAACCGGTGGATACAATGCCACAGATACTGAACCCAGGGTGGTTGTGGTAGGAAGTGGCGTGCGAGGCGCCCATATTACCTGCGCCAACAACTAATACACGGAGAGGAGATTTCATACGGGTAGGTTTGGTTGAATATGCCCCAAATATACAGAAAGGCTACGGCTCCTGATACAGGATGCGACCAAATTCCATTTCTCGCCGAAGTATAAAAGGCCAAACGTCGATCTTGCCCGCCTGTAAGGATATTCTTATGAAGCAGATTATGGCCCCTTCACCTCCGGTTTACTCCCCAGTACAGCTGGGTTGAGGCTACTACACTAAAAAAGATCAAGTCCACCAGAGGTGGACTTGATGCTTAAACTAAACATTCCTGAAGTAAACCACGCCAACGCGCTAGTTCGGGTTGCCCTGGTTTTCGCTTTCCAAAAAATTGAACGATTTGTTCTCCTTGCGCATCAAAGAGCTCTATGCTGGTTACAATCCCATCGACTGTTGGTTTTTTAACTTGGTATACGCTGGCCACATGGGCGGAGTTTAGGTGTAAGTTGAATGACGGGTCCAAAACATTCCACCATGGACCCATGGGTTTCCAACTTTGGATGGAACCTGTATGTATTTGAATACATCCGGGATTGCCGACGAAAACCATGATTTCAAACCCCTCCTTTACAACGTTCTGGAGGACTTGGGTCAAATAATCAAGCGAGACTTTGTGGACATATCCTTCAGGAGCAAGTCGTAACGCTTGGGTTCTTGAGACCTTGTATTTCCGAAGCATCGGAAAAAAATCATGCGTATCCTGTAAATTCTGCCAATCCTTTTGAAAGCCTTGAACATCAATCTCCGCATCAGAAAATTCCTCTTTTTTTTCGGGTAGAGGTACTACTTTGATAGGATCCGAGTCGATTGCTTGAAATTGATTCAGGATTTTATGGTATGCTTCGCGGTTACTTTCGGGTTGTAGAAAGATTTTGTGGACCGCCACACCTTGGGCATCGAAAAATTGCAAACTGGTATTTCGGCCATCTTCTACGGCGAAGGCAAATTTCCACGCGTGTATAAATAGACGTAAATCAATATCCTCGCCCAAAACTAGGCCTACATGACCGGAGAACGAAACCTGTTCGTACGTACCTTTTCGTTCATGAACTACCGTAGGGTTACGGGTTAAGGCCATCACATGCCCTAAACTAGGGACTGATTCAAGGATTTCCTGAAACGTGGGTTTTAGCCGAAAAGAAGTGCCCGAAACTTGGGCTTCGATTAACTCTGCCTCTGAAACGTGCAATTCATGCGCGGCATCCCGAATGCGTAAGTTGGGATTTGCTTGTTTGATTTCATTGTACCGAGCGAAAAGAGATGGGATTCGTGTTTCCATTGGGGGTAAGATTTAAGGTAGGAACTAAAACATGAGGATGTGAGCCCATTTGCGTGACATCCGCGTAAATACGAAATGTTTCAAGTAAATTTTGAGAGGTTAGCACCTCATCTGGAGCACCATGGGCGATAATTTTTCCAGAATTCATGAAGACCAACTGTTGGCAATACCGGCTCGCCATATTGAGGTCATGGAATACCGTGAGGATTGTCATTCCGTTTTGCTGGCATGTTTCTAAAAGGTTTAAGCTGAACACTTGGTAGTACAGATCCAAATTGTTCATCGGCTCATCTAACAGTAGGACTTTTCCCTCAAGATGATCAAGTGATGGTCCTTCGAGAAGTTGAGCCAGGGCTTTCCCCAGTAAAAACCGTTGTTGTTCCCCTCCCGATAGCGATGAAAAGTTACGGTGAAGAAAAGGACCTAAATCGAGCAAGTCCTGAACAAAACGTAAGATGGCTTGATCTGTAGGTGTTGGAAAAAAGTTAAAGTGAGGGTATCTGCCCATTTCTAAAATTTCTTTCCCTGTAAAAGGTAAATTAAACATAGTTTTTTGGGGAAGTACGGCACGCATCTTGGCCAAGTGTTGGCTTTTCCATTGGGTCAATGGTATACCTTGCCAGCGAATTTGACCTGAGTGATGGGGTATGTCGCCACTCAATACATTCAAAAGTGTCGATTTGCCTGCGCCATTTGGCCCCAAAAAACCGTAATGTTGACCGGGTGCTATTTGGAGGTCAACTTGTGTTAGTAGGTGTTGACCTCCTTGTCGAACCGTTATATTTTTCGCTTGAATCATCCTGAAGTTGATTTTTGATACCGAATTAATTGACCAAAAAATAAAGGTGTACCCAAGAGAGCCGTCACAATGCCAATCGGGAGTTCCGCTGGGATAATCACAGTGCGGGCCAGTACGTCTGCCCCCGTTAATAGAGCGGCACCCAGTATGGTGGATCCTGGGAGAACCCATCGGTGATCAGCCCCAACAAAAAATCGAACTACGTGTGGAATGACCAAACCAACGAATCCGATGGCGCCACAAAGAGCCACAGACACACCGACCCCGAGGGTGGTTAAAATTAATATACCTGTGGTGACCTGACGAGCGGGCAACCCAAGATGGCTTGCGGAGGTTTGGCCCAAGGAAAAGGCATTCAAATGTTTGGCCCATCGTGGCAATAAGAACGCTACTAAAATCAAAACTAAGGCGGCTACTTGGGTTAATTCCCAAGAGGCCGCACCTAAACTTCCCAACGTCCAAAATTGGATAGACCGGAGTTGTGCATCGGTAGCTAAGTACAAGCACAGGCCTGTCAATGCGCCTGCGCTGGCATTGATGGCAATTCCAGCGAGCAATAAGGATGCAGGGGAAGCATGTCGATTTTTGCCTGCGAGCTGAAAAACCAACCACGAGCACATGGCAGCCCCGAGGAAAGCGGCCCAAGACAACATAAACGGGTGAGTGGTCCATGGTGTTTTTGGGGCAAAAACAATCCACATGACAGCAAATAAGGCGGCACCCGCCGAAATGCCTGTCAGGCCGGGATCTGCCAAAGGATTGCGAAATAATCCTTGCATGGCAGCACCACATAGCCCGAGAATTCCGCCAATACAAAGACCCAGAAGAACACGAGGCGTTCGAATGTGCCACAAAATAGGCTCAATGGATTCGGCGGTGGAATGCCCAAAACTATTTTTCCACAAAACCAGTACAACCTCCCGAAGCGGCATCGATATCGCGCCTAGGGTCAAGCCAAACCAAATGGAGGCCAGTACCAAGAATGACGATAGGATAAGAAATATTTTCCTCCTCATGGGTATAGTTTTTTATGAAGTGTCTGAATCGCTAACCCAAGTCTTGGTCCAAATCCTGTGAGCAATAGTCCGTCCATTTCAATGATTTGTTGCTTTTTGCCCGCCGTGGTCAGTTTAATGCCAGGGATTTTGAGTAGTCCCTCCATACCGCCTAAACTTTCTATTCCTGAGGAAAATAGCAGGATAAAGTCAGGATTCGCAGCTACAAGCGATTCAGTTGTGAGGGGTTTGAAATCATCAAACCCTTGGATCGCATTGATTCCACCGGCCAGTTGAATGATTTGATCGACGGATGTATTTTGGCCGCTGACTTGCAAGGAGCCTGCACCACGAGCATAAATGAACAGTACCTTCGGGGGATTGGGTTTCGGTTGAACTTTCCGAAGTTGGGATTGGAGTGTTTGGATCATGGCCTGTCCTCTGGCCTGTTGTTTATAATGTGCTGCGATTTGCCGGATCAACTCTTGCGTGCCCGTCGGACTATGCATTTGTGGGAATTGGATCACCTTCACACCCGCCTGCTCCAGCTGACGAACCAACTCCGGCCGTAAACCACTACCTTGGATGGAGAGTACTTCAGTTGGGCGCAAGCTTAAAATCGCTTCCGATCCCGCTTGACGAACATGCCCTACCTTGGGCAATTTTTCCAAAGTTGTCGGGAATGTCGACGTAACATCCACACCCACCAGGTTCTTTTCCAACCCCAAGCCCACCACAATTTCGGAGATGGTGCCGGATAAAGAAACGATCCTTTGGGCAAAGGAACTGGTCGAAAGTCCCAGCAAAATCACCTGAATGAAAACTAACTTCTTCATGCTGTGCTTATTTTTGAATTAATTGATACTGTAAGGTTGGGCGTCCACGCTCTCCGCCATCTGCGGCAGTGAAGTTCACAAATCGAAGTTTGTAGTAGGAGCCCCCCTGGGTTTTTACAATGTAGTACCGATCTGTTCGAACACCCACTGTGCCACCAAAGGTTACACGCCACGAAGACCCAATGGCATCAGAGGCCGTGGAAAAAGTTACATTGGCCAAATTCGAAGGGCTAAAGGCGTCATACGAAATGGAACTTGACATGACCTGAGCCACTTGAACTCCGGCACGGGCATGGGTAAAGACGAGGTCTGAAAAATAATAGGGGATTAATTCTCCCGTGGCCAAAGCGGTCTGGTAAATAAATCCTCCCCAAACTATATCCCAACGGGTAGGTTCTACCGGAACCAATCGGTTATTGGCTAGGGAGATAAACTGAAAGCCATCCGCTGTGGTAGTCTTCGCAATATCCAGTGTTTGGAATGTGGTCGCGTTGAGGGGGGCATGTTGGATGCGGTACCCGTTGCCTTGACGTAAAATGCGGATTTTGATCAGGTCCGTTCTCGGTGTTGCGCCACCTGTTCCCCGCTGCAGGATTACCACCGGATTTTCGCTTTCATTGGCTGAAATAGGTGGAATGACCGATCGAGAAAAAGCTCCTGTGACATCATCCACCAAATTCATTTGGCCCGCAGCCATAGTCAGAACCATGTTTCGTCCTACGGTATCGGTCGATGTCACCGAGGCTAAATCAGTTTTGGAGGTCACCAAAGCGGTCGCCGCGGTCATATTATTTAAAAATACACGGAAATCATTTCCGTTGGAAAGCCGTAAATCCCAACTGGAACGGGCCACCGGTGTTTGTGTGTTGCTTGCCAAATTGAGATAAACAGCTTGCAACGCATTAGCTCCGCCCGTACCCCCATTTAATTGAATGGTTTGTCCTGTGGAAACGATCGCGCCAAACCGAAGGGTTAAACGTGGATTTAATCCCGGAGGAAAACGGGTTTCAGGCGCTAAGTCCAACTGGACGAATTCTTGGCCGGTGAAAAGCGCTTGTGGCGATCTGTTGACTTGAAAACTGATTTCCGTTTGTCCCGCTGCTATTGGCAGCGTTATTCGTCCGGCAGCGGCCTCCGGTCGGGTAGTGAAATGTGTTCCATAGCTCAGCTCTGGGGCAGTTAGGGTAAGAATAACTTGACCCGCTTCCGCGGCTGCACGATCCAATCGAAGCCGAATCGTTTTTGAACTGGCCGACTCATCAAGCCCCATTTCAGCACTTTCAAATTGAAGTGTATTGGGTGGAAGTGGAGGCTCCTCTACACCACATGCAACGAATAAAAAGGCAAAAAGAAGGCTAGACAGCCTAAAAATAGGATGTTTCATTGTATTTTTAAGATAAAAATTAAGAATAAATTAAGAGCCTAGGCGGTGGGTTATGCCCAGAAAAACAGAACGACCGTAACTTGTTGGGAGGGAAGGGCCTGCGGCGTGGACGCCTCCAGTGCCAGTTGTGTTTCGGATATCGGTAATGTTCAGTATATTTTTCATTCCGACTTGCCCCAGAATACGTGTTGTCCATTTTTTCTGTAGGGTCACATCAAGCCATTGAAACGAATCGATCATTCCTTGGCGAACCCCGGTGCCTTCGAGTACGTACTGTGGTCTCTGCCCGGTATACTTGTAGAAAAGGGCAAGTTGCCAACCTTTTTTACCCAGTTGATAGGATCCGTTTAGTGTTATTTCGGGCGTCCAAAGCCAAAAGGGTAAATCGGCTCGTTTGATCATATTTTCTCGGGCAAGGGTTAAAATACCCAAGCTGGCTTCCCAAGCGGGTCCACCCCAAAACGTTTCCCATGTAATACCCGCTGTTTGAAAGGCATCTAAGTTGACGGTCATGGAGGTTGCTGGATCCAAAGGATCTTGACCGTAGGTGATCAAATTGGAAAAGGTATTGAAAAAACCATTGAGTTGCCATTTTCGAAAAGCTTGATTGGTTTTTTGATTTGTCCAGCTGATTCCCGACTGGTAGTTATGGGAAAATTCGGCTTCTAAATCTGGATTTCCACGGATCGAATGGCTGGCATCAAAAAACGTAAAATAAAGTTCCCGCAGTGAAGGTGCTCTAAATCCACGGGCATAAGAGCCACGCCACTGCCAATGGGTGTGTAAGTCCCATTTGGCATGTAAAGAAGGAATAATGGGAGGGGCTTGATACTGAGAGTTGTGCATGAAACGGAAGCCAGGTCGAAGCGACAACCGCTTAGCTGTGAACGTAGGCATGATGAAAAATGCCAAGTCTGTAACTTCGGGCTGTCCGGTAATCCGTTGCCCACGCATGGTTTCCCAATTGCCCTCAAGGCCGGTTTGCAGTGCCCATCGGTCACTCATTTTTCCTGAGAGTGTCGGTCGGAAAATGCCTTGTTTGATGAGGGCGACGTCTTGTTCGCCGATTCCCAAGGATAAGGTTCTGACCCCCGTTTCGGTTTGAATCTGGGTTGTTTGGGTACGACGGTAGTAATCCGTAAATGAGCCATCGATTTGCAGCAGCCAATCCGGATGGAGACGGTAACGCCACTGGCCCTGGTGCATCCAGCGGTAGGTTAAAAACGATTGATCTCGTGCGGTGTTCGTTAGTGGATTGGCAGGACCGGGCGCTTCAATGGTTTCATGAAGAAATTGTGTCCGAATCCAAGCTTGTCCTTTTTCGCCTTCGTAGGCCAAACGCCCCTGTGTCATCCATTGGTCTTTCGGTAACCAAGTAGGTCGACGAGTGGACGAGGCTCCTTGCCAGCCACCAAACAGTTGTTGCGTGGCACCACCTTCGATCGTCCATCGATTCCATTGTTTATGCGCTTGAAGATTTCGAATATGTTGACCAGCCCCTCGAAAAAGTTGGTACTCGCGGCCTACCGTCTCTTCTTGAATACGGTATTGGATACCCCATGGTGAAGATGATTTTTTCGTAATCAGGTTGATCACGCCCGCTAGGGCATCTGTTCCATACATGACGGACAGCGGGCCTTCTACAATTTCAATACGTTCTAAGGTATTGGGGTCAATTTGAAGTAAACTTTCACGGGAATCCCCACGATCGGGTAAGGGGACACCATCCAGCAGAATCTTGACATTCCTGCCTGTCATACCCATCAATTGGATGTCGGTTGTACCTGTCGCATTATCCTGCGCCCACCGAACCCCTAATTCCGTTGTTAAAATGGAAAGAACAGACGTTGCTGCGCGTTGTTCGATGCGCTGGCGGTCAATGACCCGGACCTGATATACCGATTGCCTGAGTGAGGTTGGTTGCGAATTGCCTGTAACGACCACCGGATCCAAGGTATGTAGCCTGTTTTCTTTTGTGGTATCCGAGGGTATCCTGACAAATTCAAAGGGTAAGGCAAGTAAAATCCAAAGCGTATTCATAGGGCATGTGGACATTGCGGAGTTAAACAATAGCCAAAAAGAGTCAAATCGTGCGAATGAATCTCAAATCCCAAAGATTCTCCCACTGAATTTTGGATCCACTGAATGCGGGGGTCGCAAAATTCAGTTACCCGTTGGCAGGTCAAGCAAATGTGGTGGTCGTGCTGGCGGGTCGTATTTTTCTCGTAGGTTTTTTTATGCCCCGAGAGTTGATGATGACGAATCAGGTCGGCTGCGACCAAAACCTCAAGCACATTGTAAATGGTCGCTTTACTGATCGGGTGTGCGGAATCTTTGAAATGCTGATACAAATACTCCGCATCTACATGCGTGGGGGCATCGTAAATGGCATCCAAAAGTAAATTCCGTTCCACCGTTTGGCGTAGGCCATGTAAAACCAAATAATGTTGTAAGGCCAATCGGGCTTTTTGTTTATCTGTTTCCACTGAATCTCTGAATTGATGAAGCAAAACTACAACCTTATTTAGAATATTTCCAAATAATGAAGCTATTAATTTTTAATTAGTCTAAATAAGAAATAGAGTAGCGGTTGTATTTTTGCGTAGGCTAAATCCAATGTTTTCGAAAAAGACGGTTTCAATTTTAAATTTTCTTCGCGACCTTTGTCATACTAGCCTAGTAAAAAGGTTACGTTCATATTAAAGTTGACTAGTATACCATGAATATATTGATTATTGGATCTGGGGGGCGAGAGCATACATTTGCTTGGAAATTAGCCCAATCACCTCAGGCCACGCGTATTTTTGTTTGCCCCGGTAATGCAGGGACAGCCCAAATCGCACAGAATTTGCCCGGAAGTGTCACCGATTTTGACCAGATCAAACAGTATGTCTTAGAACATCAGATTGACTTGGTGGTGGTTGGCCCAGAAGAGCCCTTGGTTCGGGGAATCGTCGATTTTTTTCAAGCCGATTCGCTACTGCAATCCGTCCGGATCATTGGTCCTACCGCCATGGGGGCACAGTTGGAAGGTTCCAAAGATTTTTCAAAGGCCTTTATGCAGCGCCATGGGGTTCCGACTGCGGCTTCTGCCACGTTCTCTGCGCAAGAACTTTCGCTCGGGCTTGATTACCTTGCCCAAAACCCGGGCCCGTATGTTTTAAAAGCGGATGGATTAGCCGCGGGGAAGGGTGTCATCATTACCGAGGAGCTGGAGGAAGCCCAGGCACAACTTACTGCGATGCTCCAAGACCGAAAGTTTGGCTCTGCCAGTGACAAGGTATTGATTGAGCAGTTCCTTTCAGGTATTGAACTTTCTGTCTTCGTTTTGACGGATGGTCAAGATTATGTGATTCTGCCGGAGGCTAAAGATTACAAACGGATCGGGGAGGGGGATACTGGATTGAATACGGGTGGTATGGGTGCTGTTTCTCCCGTACCTTTTGCCGATGAAGCTTTTATGAGATGCGTAGAGGAGGAGGTTGTGAAGCCAACTATTCAAGGCTTACAGCTTGAAAATATCCCGTATTGTGGGTTTATTTTCATAGGACTGATGAACGACCACGGAAAACCCTATGTCATCGAATACAATGTCCGGATGGGTGACCCCGAAACCGAGGTGGTGCTTCCACGGATGCAAACCGATTTGGTGGAACTGCTTGTGGCTGCCGCAGATCAACGGCTTTCGGAAGTGAAAATCGAGGTGCTACCCCAGACTGCGCTAACCACGGTTGTCGTAGCAGGTGGGTATCCTGAGACCTACGAAAAAGGAGATCTGATCGTTTTTCCTGAAACAAAGCAGGATACTTTAGTTTTTCATGCCGGAACCACCCAAGAGGACCACAACGTCGTTACCCATGGAGGACGCGTCTTGGCACTCACAGGAATCGGAATAAATCTAGAGGAAGCTAGACAAAAATCGCAAGCTTTGGCTCAAGCGATTTCGTACCGAGGTAAATACTTCCGTCGTGATATTGGTTTAGATTTGTTGACTCATTAAAGATAGTGAATTATGGGATGTGGACAATGCTCAACAGGAGGATGTGGTAGTATCCGGGTAACCACCGGGGAGGCCGTTTTAGGATGTCAAAGTAAAGGTTCGTGTGGAACCGGAGGCTGTAATAAATTAAATTCGTTTGATTGGTTATCCGATATGGATATTCCCACCCACATGCAGTACGATGTGGTGGAGGTAAAATTTAAAGGGGGACGAAAAGAGTATTTTCGCAATGCCGATCGGCATAGTTTGTATACAGGCGATTTTGTGGTATGCGAAATGCCCTCGGGGTATCACATGGGGACTGTTTCGCTTCAAGGTGAATTGGTCCGTCTCCAAATGATCAAAAAAAATGTGGCCGATACCAGTGAAATCGGAAAAATTTTGCGGCTCGCCACAGAACGGGACATGGAGAAACATGAACAAGCAATCCACCGGGATTTGCCTACCATGTACCGCGCTCGGGATATCATTCGGACGCTTAATCTACAGATGAAACTATCGGATGTGGAATTCCAATCCGACAATTCGAAAGCGACATTTTATTACTCGGCCGAAGATCGGGTAGATTTTAGGGAATTGATCAAGTTGTTGGCTTCCGAGTTTAAAATTCGGGTTGAAATGAAGCAAATATCGCTCCGACAGGAAGCTTCTCGTTTAGGCGGGATTGGCTCTTGTGGTAGAGAATTGTGTTGCTCCACTTGGTTGACGGACTATAAAACCATTCCAACGGCTGCAGCCCGATACCAAAATTTATCCTTGAATCCAGCTAAACTTTCGGGGCAATGTGGCCGATTGAAATGCTGCTTAAATTACGAGCTGGAAACCTACGTGGATGCGCTTTCGGAAATTCCACAAGTCGATCGCCCCTTGGCGACACAAAAAGGATTAGCGCACTTGCAAAAGACGGATATTTTCCGGCGAATTATGTGGTTTAGCTTCAATAATGATACCAACTGGCACCCAATTCCGTGCCATCAAGTCGTCGCTATTATTGAATTGAACAAACAAGGAATAAAACCGCTATCTTTAGCTGATTTGAACGAAGAGGCGCCGGTCGCTACCGAAAAGCAGCTGCTCAATGATGAATTATCACGCTTGGATAAAAAGCTTGCAGCTCGGGGTAAGGTCGTTAAACGACAAAAAGTACAGGCTAAAACACCTCCTCCAACTTCCAAAGTAGGTGTACCCGAGAAAAAACAATCGGCGCCTATCACTGCAGAGATCGAGGCAAACAAAGTCGAAAATAAAGCCAAAAAACGAAGACGCAATCCAAACCGCCCGGGCGGAAATCGACCACCGAAGAAGGAAGACTAATTATGCAACTAGATCAATCATTCCGGCGTCAATGGCGTATGGTTTTGGGAGTTGGACTTCTTGTCTTGCTTTCTCAATGCCAATCCGAAGGTATATTTAAAGGCAAAACCGATATGCCGGTAGAAGGCTGGGCCTTGGCGCATAAACCGGTTTTTCAGTTTGAGATTCCAACCGATGCCCCGCCGCATCAATTTGTTTACATCGTTCGAAATTCGGTGCAGTATCCGTACTATAATTTGTTTATTCGGCATACGTTACGCAACGAAAAGAAAGAAATCATTCAATCAAAATTGGAGGAACTCATTCTTTTTGATGCCAAATCAGGAAAACCGTTTGGTGATGGATTAGGGGATTTATTCGATCATAAAATTTTGTCAAAATCCTTAAACATGCAAGTTCCGTTACCTCCTGGTAAATACACCTTGGAGCTAGAGCAGTTTATGCGTCAAGATACACTCGCCGGAATCATGACCTTGGGGATTTCTTTGGAAACCCCCAAGGCATCTCGCGAGTTGTAACCTAAAAAAACGCCTATGCTGCCATTATTCCCTCTCTCACTCGTTTCCTTCCCGACCGAACCCGTGAATCTTCATATTTTTGAACCTCGGTACCAAGAATTGACACGGTGGTGTTTAACGGAATCCCAACCTTTTGGCATCGTGCCCTTCATTGAGGGTAAACTGATGTCTTGGGGTACGGAAATGCAAATCATGTCTATTGAAAAGGAGTACGAAAGCGGAGAAATGGATATTCGGACAGTAGGTAAGCGTATCTTTAACCTGAAAGATTTCCAAAATCCAATGCCGGGACATTTGTTTGCTGGTGGAAATGTCCGATACGCTACCGCCTATCAAATTCATGACACCAAAGCCACCAATACAGACATTGTCCTTTCTTTGTGGGAACAATTTTTACATCTGACGGGCTTGAAAATGACCTTGGCTTCGCATGAGGTTGTTCCCTACAGTTTTCAATTGGGCCACAAGGTAGGTTTGTCGATCGAGGAAGAATACTTGCTCCTGCAAATTAGCACTGAAAATCATCGGTTGGCTTACTTAGCCAATCACCTACAGTCGGTTGTGGATATCTTGGAAAAAACAGCGCAGGCGAAACACATGATATCGTTGAACGGACATTTTAAAACCATCGATCCCCCCCAATTTTAACGCTATGTATCCACTCAATATGCGTCGTCCACGCCGAAATCGGAAGTCGGCTGCCATCCGTGAAATGATTGCCGAAACGCAACTTCGGGTTTCAGATTTTATTTACCCCATGTTCATACAAGATGGGGAAGGTATTGTGCATCCCATTCCCTCCATGCCTGGAATCCATCGGTATTCCCTCGATACCTTGTTGGTTGAATTGGAAGATGTGACTGCGTTGGGGATTCCCGCCATTTGCCTTTTCCCGCATTACCCAGACGAAAAAAAAGATCGGTTGGCCACAGAGAGTTACCAGCCGGATACACTTTACCTACGAGCCATACAAGCCGTAAAAAAGCAATATCCTTCGCTAGTGGTCATGACCGATGTGGCCATGGACCCTTACTCGAGTGACGGGCATGACGGGTTAGTGGATAACGGGGAGATTTTAAACGATGAAACCCTCCTTATTTTGGGGAAAATGGCCCTAGCACAAGCCAAAGCCGGAGCCGATATCCTCGGACCATCTGATATGATGGACGGTCGTGTGGGCTTTTTACGGGAATTGCTGGACGACGAAGGCTTTTCCCATGTTTCCATCATGTCGTACACCGCAAAATATGCCAGTGCGTTCTATGGACCATTTCGGGATGCGTTATCCTCTGCACCCAAATTCGGCGATAAAAAGACCTATCAAATGAATCCTGCCAATCAACGAGAAGCCCTCGTGGAAGGTCAACTGGATATGGAGGAGGGCGCTGACTACCTCATGGTGAAACCAGCCCTCAGTTACTTGGATATCATTCAAACCTTGCATTCGAATTTCCCCATCCCCATTGCAGCCTACAATGTGTCCGGTGAATATGCCATGATCAAGGCAGCGGGTGAAAAAGGATGGCTCGACGAAACCAAGGTGATGATGGAAATGCTCTTGAGTATCAAACGCGCCGGCGCCTCGGTTATTCTTACCTATTTTGCGAAAGAAGCCGCTAAACAACTCAAAAAATAAGTCGTCGAATTAAATTGAAATTGTTTTTTTTGAGCGAATATTTGCACTATAGTAAGAATTTTTATATATAACTATTTGATATTCATTGGATTGCATTAAATATAATATTACTTTGTTATGTCAAACTAATCAAAGTACGTATGGCTATTAAAAAGCAATTCTTGAAATCTAAGCCTTTGTGTAAAGTCACCTTCGCTGTCCCAGCTACCGTGGTTGAGGGTGCAAGCAAAGTGGCGGTTGTAGGTGAGTTCAATCAATGGGATGCTTCAGCGCATGTCTTGAAAAAGCAGAAAACCGGAGAATTCAAGGCAACTATTGAATTACCCGTTGAACAAGAAGTACAGTTTCGCTACGTGGTAGACGACCAAACGTGGTTAAATGACGAAGAAGCTGACAAATGGGTACCAAATGGCTTTGCTTCCGAGCAGAATAGTGTTTTGGTATTGTAATGACTTGATGAATCCTCCTCTTTCGGGCTACCGAAGACAACAAAGACGTCCCAAAAACCGATAGGTTCTGGGACGTCTTGCATTTCTACAGCCCAATGCTCCACCCACCTCGTATGGAACCTCACGCTAGACGAGTTGGGGTCTATACCTAAAAAACAAGTTTATCTAGCCCAATCTTATACATTTTGTCGATAATTCGGCAATAAATTGAATAACTGTTTGAGGATTAAGTGGATTTTAAGTTTCTAAGTTCTATTTTTGCGCAGAATTTAATTGAATTACTAAACTTAAAATCTATTATTTATGAAGCTGACCCAAATGCTGGCACTAGGCGTAGTGGTGAGTGTAGCTATGTCCTCCTGCGTTGCCAAGAAGAAGTACGTTGATCTTCAAAACCAACTTCAGGTAGCCAATGCCGACCTTGAGAAAAGAGGAAACTTGGTCAATGAATTCAAAAACAAGCTCGTTTCTTGCGAACAAGAAAAAGAAGCCTTGGCGAAAAATAACCAATCGGTGATCCAACTCCGTGACGAACAAATCACTGACCTTCGCTCCCAAGTAGCTGACTTGAAAAAACTACGGGATACGCAAATGGAGCAAGTAGGTAACCTAACCGTACTTACGCAGACAGCCTCTAAAAACGTAGATCGTACATTGGCCCAATTGGAGCAAAAAGATCAGTATATCGCGATGTTGATGGCTGCTAAAAATAAAGCCGATTCGATCAACCTAGCCCTTGCTGTAAACCTTAAAGGTGTTTTGGCAGAAGGTATTGCCGATCAAGATGTGGACATCAAGGTAGACAAAACCGTTGTGTTTGTCAACTTGTCTGATCGCATGTTGTACAATTCGGGTAGCTACCGCGTTACACCGAAAGCGAAAGCTGTTCTCGGCAAAATCGCCCAAATCATCCAATCACGTCCTGATTTGGATGTGATGATTGAAGGATACACCGATAATGTATCCATCAACACGGATTGTATCGATGACAATTGGGACTTGAGTGTGAAACGTGCAACTTCCGTGGTTCGGATTCTTCAAAAAGATTATGGTGTAGATCCTAATAAATTGATCGCATCGGGTCGTGGAGAATTCAATACCTTGGCTTCAAACGATACCAAAGAAGGTCGTCAACAAAATCGGAGAACACGGATCATTTTGATGCCGCGCTTGAACCAATTCTATGATTTATTGAATCCTGATTTGGCAGTAGGTAAGAAATAATCTAAAGGATACATCCTCAAAAAAGGGGCATTCATACGAATGCCTCTTTTTTATTGCTTTTTACTGTACGTGATGGGGTTTAAAGTGGTATTGATAACTTCTCCAATTTTTGCTCCCGGGCACCATACTTCCCAATCCTTTCGTTGATTTTCGTTCTCTGGGTCTTTTAAAATCATATCCTCCTCCATGAAAATGACAGTCATGACCTTCCTTACTTGATCCGTTTGATTTGCCCCAGCTCGGTGAAAAACCCATCCCGAGTGGAAACTAACCTCCCCAAGGTCATAGGGTTCAATCACATGCGCAAAATCTGTGACACGTAAACGTTCCGCAATCTTTCTCTCGCTATCATCCCCGATTGCCAATTCTCTGCCTTCGACAATTCGATGACTGCCTGCACTGAATTCCAAAGGACCCATGGCTAAAGGCACGGCTTGTAACGGAATCCAAGCGGTTATCGTTTTATCCGAGGCCAATGGCCAATAAAATTGATCTGCATGCCACGGGGTGATCCCACCTCCCGCCTCCTTGAAAAGTGCTTGGTCATGGTAAAGTCTTACGCCGTCAACCTGCATCAACTCCGCCGCAATTTGCCCCAACCGCTTTCCCAAGACAAACTCACGACATAGGCTATCTTGTGTCCATAAATTAAATATTTGTACAAATGCCTTTCCATACGTATCGCGCTGGTCCAATGGGATGTTCTGCGCACTGAGGTCGTTTACTTTCTTGGTGATTGCCTCGCCATAATAGCGTAATGTTTCACCATCAAAAACATCCTTTAATTTAATAAAACGATTTTTTTGATAAAAGTCTATGGCCTCTTGAGATAAAGTATACGATTGGTTGATTAAAGAATTCATGTACGATTGTCATTTAGGTCGTTGCAAAAATCCATTTTTTTGTCGTGCCTTCACTGGTCATTTTTACCAACTCATTGTATTATTTTATCATTTTTTTTAAATTTTGGGAAATTGAAGGAAAAAATAAGCATATGAAAGCGGTTTTTGAACAAATTTCAGCTCCTGTATCAGAATCGATACTTGTCCGGCGATTTTCCTTGCCTGGGTTTGATGCACCCTATCATTTTCATCCAGAGTACGAATTGACTTGGATCATCAAAGGGCAAGGCCAACGGTATATTGGCAGGCAAGTGGAGTCATTTGAGGCGGGTGACCTTGTTTGGGTCGGTCCCAATGTACCTCATTGTTGGATTAGTTCGCCCACGGCATTTGGCGAAGAGGTGGAGGCCTTGGTCGTACAGTTTGACGCATCGAAGTGGGCGGGAGGATTTCTTCAATTGCCAGAAATGCGGGTGATTCACACGTTTTTTCAACGCCCAAACGTGGGCTGGGTCATTCCGGAGGAAATACGGCCTACGTTATACCCAAAATTGCTGGATTTGGTGCTTACAACCTCGTTCGATCGCTTATCAAAATGGATGACGATTTTGCATGAAATGGGAAGTTCTGCACCGGGTCAACCCATCGACCCTACCTGGCATCTGCCGACAACCTCAGCTTCTGAGACCTTGCGATTTCATCGGGTGTATCAGTTTTTAATTCAACGCTACCAGGAAAACATGACCTTGGCCGAAGTGGCCGAGGTAGCGGGTATGTCGATCACCTCATTCTGTCGGTACTTTAAAGGCATGACCGGGAAAACTTTTGTAGAGGTATTGCTTGAGTTTCGGGTTCAACATGCCTGCCAACAACTGCGTATTTCACAAAAGTCCATACAAGAGATTACATATGAAAGCGGTTTTCAAGACGTCTCCTATTTCAATAAAGCATTTAAAAAACAAAAGGGCATGAGTCCTACAGCATACCGCAAAACCTATGCGTTTGGGTAGGTGGATTTTAGACGGCCTCCATTTTGGCTTGTATTTGAGCTAGTTCATCACGCAAGCGCGCGGCCACCAAGAAATCGAGTTCTTTAGCCGCTTTTTCCATTTTTTGTCTCGTTTCTTGGTACACCTTAGCCAATTGATCTTTGGATAAATAGGCTAACACGGGATCGGCTGCAATCGAAAACCCTTCGGGTTCGATATACATCTTGGTGGAAGGCTTGAAGTCGGCCACCGAGGTTTGTTCCATAATGGCCTCCCGACTTTTCAAAATGGTTTTTGGTGTAATGCCATGCGCTTGATTATAGGCAAGCTGAATTTCTCGTCGGCGGCGGGTCTCATCAATGGCCCTGGCCATCGATTGGGTGATTTTATCACCATACATCAACACTTTCCCATGTTCGTTTCGGGCTGCGCGTCCAATGGTTTGTATCAGCGATCGAATATCGCGTAAAAAACCTTCTTTGTCGGCATCCATGATTGCCACCAACGAAACCTCAGGTAAATCAAGTCCCTCGCGTAAAAGATTGACCCCAACCAAGACATCGAAAATTCCAAGACGTAATTCTCGAAGGATTTCCACCCGATCCATGGTTTTGATTTCGGAATGGATGTAGCGGCATTTAATTCCGACCTTTTCTAAGAATCGACTTAATTCTTCTGCCATGCGTTTGGTGAGCGTGGTAATCAATACACGTTCTTGGCGCTCGATTCGTCGGTTGATTTCTTCTAACAGATCATCAATTTGATTCAAGGTAGGTCGAACCTCAATTTCAGGATCCAGTAGTCCTGTAGGTCGAATGATTTGCTCGACGACAACCCCCTCGGAACGCCGTAATTCATAATCAGCGGGCGTGGCACTGACAAAAACGGTTTGGGGCGTCATGTGCTCAAATTCTTGAAATGTTAGCGGGCGGTTGTCGAGCGCAGAGGGCAATCGGAAGCCATAGTCCACCAAGGCCTCCTTTCTTGAACGATCGCCTCCCCACATGGCTCTAATCTGCGGAATAGAGACATGGCTTTCATCGACAACCAAAAGAAAATTCTCCGGAAAGTAATCCAACAAACAAAAAGGACGATCGCCCGGTTTCCGTTGGTCGAAAAATCGGGAATAGTTTTCAATACCTGAACAATAGCCGAGTTCGCGCATCATCTCGATATCAAATTCAGTTCGCTCTTGGATTCGTTGTGCCTCCAGTAAACGCCCTTCACTTTCGAAATACTTCACACGAGCCATCATTTCATCTTGGATTTCGTGTATGGCTTGAAACATGACTTCTTTTCCCGTCACAAATAAATTAGCCGGAAAAAGGACGATTTGTTTTTCTTCCGAAATTTTCTTGCCCGTCAAAGGATCAATCCGTTGTAAACTTTCTATTTCATCCCCCCAAAATGTAATGCGGTAGGCAAAGTCAGCATATCCCGGAAAAACATCGACCGTATCGCCTTTGACACGGAAGGTTCCTCGCGAGAATTCCACCTCGGTTCGGGAGTAAAGAATCTCGACGAAACGGTAAAGTAACTGATTTCGACTAACCCGCTGGCCTGCTTGAATGGGGATTAAATTTTCCTTAAACTCTTTCGGATTTCCCGCACCATAAATGCACGATACAGAAGCTACCACAATAACGTCTTGTCGGCCTGACATCAACGACGAAACCGTTGACAACCGAAGCTTGTCAATTTCTTGGTTAATTTGAAGGTCTTTTTCAATGTAGGTATTTGTCGTCGCGAGGTAGGCTTCGGGTTGGTAATAATCGTAGTAGGATATGAAGTATTCTACCGCATTTTCGGGGAAAAACTGTTTGAATTCACTATATAATTGAGCCGCCAGTGTTTTATTGTGACTCAAGATGAGCGTCGGACGATTTACTTGGGCAATGACGTTAGCGACGGTAAATGTTTTACCCGAACCCGTGACACCAAGCAAAACTTGGCTCCGGTCACCGCGTTGTAAGCCATGCACCAACTGTTCAATGGCTGTAGGCTGGTCGCCTGTAGGAACATAATGGGACGTTAATGAAAAAGCCATAAAAATATATTATTTCTTTCGAGTGGTCGGATAAAAAAAAGCGTGACCATTTTGGAATACCTGGCGAAATAAGCTCCCCATAAGCGCCTTTATTTCGGGCCATTTGGTTCCTCGGGAATTAAAGGCAATCACCAAGGATAAACCAAAACTGACCAGTACGTTTACTAGTCCAATACCTGTGATTCCCGCAATGGACCAGATGACTTGAGTTTGGGTCAAATGAACTCCTGCCGCTGATAAGCCAAAATTGCCTGAAGCAAAGGTGATGTGCCGGATATCCAATGGGAGTCCAAACGTAAAGCCTACCGCCGCCGTTGATCCTAAGAAAAAGCCCAAGGCAATGTTGCCGGATAGGGCCCCCACATTTCCATTTAAAAATAAGGCGAGCCGCTGCAAACGTTCATAACCCAATGCCCGCTGCATTTTTTGATTCAAGCTGAGCCGGATATACCAATTGCCGTAAATCCATTTATTTTCGTAATAGCCTGATATTAAGCCTGAAATCATCAAATAAACTCCAGCTATCGCGGCATGGAGTAACGAAAGACTAAAGAAGGGGTGGAGCTCATCGACCATTTTCAACGCCTTGACGTCAGTGGCAATATGCATCGAAGATAACCCAAAAATGAGCCATGAAAGCCCAAATGCGATGGGGAACGCGATGATGGCATTGCCTAATAACGAAATGAACTGGCTCCGGATGAGCCGGGTCAATAATTTAGTTGTATCCCGAAGCCATTCCTTATTTTTACCTCCATCGCTCAGTGTGGCCGCAATGGTGGAGGCGGTCATGGCAGGTTGTTTCGTGGCCAAGGTAAACGAGAACAAGTGGATTAACACAAATCCTACGGCATAATTCAAACTGTAAAAGAAAGCCTCCCAAAATACGGGCAAGTGGAGATAATAAATCAACGTTTTGAAAACACATAAAAAGGCGACAACAACGCCTCCCCCCAAGGCTTTTCGAAACAGTCGCCAGAATTCTTTGGGGTTGGTTGCTATGTAATTCTCACCCGTTTTCGACGTGTTTTCAACTATTTTGAACGACAAAAACTGCAATGTCTCACGGAGGTATTTTCGAACAGATCGTTGGGTATTTTGCGTTTGAACGACATCTTTGAAGAGTTGGATTGTCCGTTCCAATTGATCCTGCGTATCGTGGGTTTCAAGCCAACTCAATAATTGCTTCATGCGGGCTAAGTATTTTTCCAACTTCCGAATGAGCAAAGTCATTTTCAAGGAGATGCCGAATCGATCTTTATGCTTGTACAGCTGGTTGATTTGGGTCTGGCATTGACCAATGATCACACGAATGTGTTTAAAATCAACACTTTCCTCTTGATTTCGTTGAAATACACGCGCTTCTACAAAACCAGTAATTTCTCGGCTGACGGCTAAAAAAGGAGAGTCTAAATCGTCTAGGTGCGGAAGTTTAGCGATCACTTCTCGTTCGATACCTATGGCAGCGACTTTATGCGCCAAAACGTGCAAGGTGTTCAATACCTCTTTTTCAAAATGCTGGAGGGCTTTTTTAGGCGGTCTGCCCACGGAAGCAAATTGGGCCCAAGCTTCGTTTGGAATGCGTTGTACCCAACGATAATCCTGCGGCTGATCAAAATAGCGACGAATGATTTCTAAAAACTCTTGATTTGAGACGATCGGGGGCAGTATTTTAAACGAGATCTTGTCATTCAGCTCAGACCAAAATCCTTCGTGATCCGACATGCCAATTTCCGACAGAACCGCCACAAACTTTCGTTCGTGTACCCATTGATGTAACTGGTCGAATAGCTCTTTTCGGTAAGGAAACGTGATGAGTTTCTCCACCAAGGGCGTGACCTCTGTTGGATTGTCTTTGGCAACTTGCCGCAACTCCTCGATAAGTAAGCCGAACACATCCTGTCGGGGTGTTAATTGGCCCAGTTGATCCATTGATTTTGTTTTTCTAATTTATTTTGCCACTCCCGCGGCATCTGAGAAAAGAAATTAATTCCGGTTCTCTCTTCTATTTCCCGAACATTGGTGACATATTGACTAAACTTCCGATTCCCTGTTTCTTTATTTGGTAAAATAAACCCAATCATCCGCGCTTTGGTTAGATTTTCTGGTTGATAGACCAAAATTTTATATTGATGCGAAGGTACAGAGATCCGTACGTTTCGGCCAATCTTGGTGGGGTTCTTTTCAAAGATATTTCCGGTAATGACGAGCAGCTCTTTATCACGCCGCACCCACTGCCGAATCAAGGATTCTAACCGCTCCCAAGTACCACGATTGAACTCAGGATCTTGTGGTGAAACATTGGTCATGTAAAAGGTTTCATCCATCCAGTTTTGGCAACATTTGAAGTCCCCCGCCGGCACAAGATGTCCACGATCATACCCAGAACGGGTGTAATCACTCGGCAATGGAGAACGGCCCTTCACTTGTGGATCCGGTTGAAATTGATTGCCTTGCCGACTGGCTTCTCCGCGGACATACGAGGCTTTTAGGACATGCATCACCCAGAGGGCTTGGTGGTGCTCTTTGGCATACCCCACCACATAATTGTCGCGCTGAATGATTTGGGAAGACCCTTTTTCTTCAGGCCAATATACTTTTTTTGGAATGGGTGAAGACGCTTCGCTCGGAACGGCCTCGGTTAACTCATCCCACCGAGGCAGGCGTTTGTGGTACAGAAAGTAACTCACAGTAAACGAGGCAAGGAGAATTAAAAGTTTAATCGGCTTCATTCTAGGTTTTTTGTGTGGCAATGTAATTTGTGAGGAAAATCAAGGAATATGTGCTTGGAATAAGATACATTTGTTCCTAAAATCTCCAACTTAGTATGGCAAATATACAGAAAAAATATGGGGTCTTGGCGGTAGTTTTTGGGTGGATCTTCCTTTCAGGAAGTGCGTTTGCCCAAGAGAATCAGGATAAACCTCTGACATTGTTTAAGTTCTACCCGTTACCCTTAATTACAAATTCGATGTCGTTTGGTGTCGAGCGGATGAATTCCGATCAATCCCGCAGTGTAGGCCTTGCGGTGGGTGTTCGTTACCGCCGAGCAGAAAATACGCAATTCGATTTCCAAAATGCGTCAAATCCCAGCATTCCCAATTTCAATCAATGGCAAGGTGGGTTTGTGCATCTAGAAAGACGTTTTTATGTGCCCGTTTTTAAAAAACATGAACAGGGGACGTGGTTGGATTCACGGGGCAGTACGGGGGTGTATTGGGCGCCCACTTTGTTGATGGATTACTCCGTGAATGAATTCGATAAAAGTGGTTTTGAAACGATTTATCAGAACGGTTCCAGTCAGCCAATTGTCCGGCAGTTCACGAATCGCGGCACAGTAAATTTGTTTAGCATCAAGCCGAGTGTGGTGATGGGTGTACAGTTTACCTTATTTGAGTATTTGTATTTTGACATGTCCCTCGGGGCAGGGTTGCGCTGGTTGCACAAAGAGGAAAATATTCAAGGCGGACGGTTATCGCAAGGGTATTATTCATCTGACCTCGAAAGCCCCACCGACGAGTTGTTGAACCGTGCGGGTGTTCGGATTAGTGGACAACTCGCCATTGGTGTTAAATGGTAATCAAATGAACCGTCGAAGTTGAAAATAGGCGAAGACAACCTCTTGATCTCGTTTCAGAAATAACTCAATATCTTTGCCTTCCTTCGAGGCTAAAAGTTTATACAATTCTGTGACGGTGATTTGGTCCATACGTCGGTTATTGACAAAAATGATTTCATCACCTGACCGTACTCCGGCCAAGTAAGCAGGTGATTGTTCAATAACCCGGTGAATGACCACGGTTTTGAGGTCCTCACCTTTGATCCGGATTTCCATACCGCTCATATCATGTTCATAAGGTTCTTTTAAACGAGCCCGAACAGGTTTTAAGTAAAATAGGCCTGCTTTATAGTGGAAGGTGACCCGGAATCGACGCAAAAACTCACCCCCTAGGCTTCCTTGGCGATCTTGCTCAAGCGTGGGAAATTTATCACCAAATGCCGAGCTATCGGGGAATGACGCCAACATATTGTGTATGGTCAGGGGACCTATCCGAAAGGTATGCATTCGTCCGATCTGGCCATTGATTTCTCCGCTCAAACCTCGTCCCAAATGGGAACGAATGGTTTTTTTGGGCAATGAAACCGCAGATGGGGCAGATTTTTGATTGAGCAAAAGCGCATGTCCTGCTCCGGTATCGATGACCAAACGCACCCGTTGAGGTTTGTCTGAACTGTCTGTCGCTAAGGCTACAGCCTCTGTGAAGGGTTTCGTTTGGGTAACCGTTAACGGAAAAGGCGTCCCGTGCATGCGTTTGGGGTTGAAATGGTTGGGATCTCGAAAGAAAATCTCTTTAGCGTCAAAATCAATCGTCACAACAAACTGGCTAAACAAATCATAGCCAAAAATGCCATGGATCGGGACACCTAAAAATTCGGAAAGGTGGAGTACATCTTCTGTCAGCACGACCAAGTTTTGCTGGTAAGCCCGAACATCACCGATCCGCAACGTATGCCCAATCGAAACCCGAGCTTCCAAGGGCTCCTCTTCGCCTGCTCCTGAAATTTGGACGGTTCTAACGTACTGAAAACCAATTTTCTCTGCAATTTTTGGATCCGTAATGATGGTTGAACTAACGCCCGTATCCAATATGAATTGTAACGTATCCGAATTATCTATCGTAACCTTCAGAATAACCAAGTTGGCTTGTACATCAATCGGAATTCGGGCTAACTTTTGCCCTTTGGAGGTAAAATGAAAGCCAAAGGGTTTTTCGGTTTGCGCGACTCCCCAAGTCAAGCTGAAAAGCCAGATCAAAAGGATACTACAGCTGGCTAAAATTTTATTCACTCGATTTTTATCAGGTTTTCCTTGAAAAACGCAATCTCAAGTAAGATAGTTTATAAATTATATCGATTCCTCTGGCTCTTTTGGGGATGTGCCTTTTTTTGTGGAATTTTGTACAAATAAGATACCTGTGAGTTTAGATAAAAAAGATATACGGAAGTCATCCTTACTCGAAATACAAACCTTTTTGGCCGATCATGGAGAAAAAGCATTTCGGGCCAAACAGATCATGGAGTGGATCTGGAAAAAGTCAGCCCGTTCTTTTGATGAAATGACGAATTTATCGATAGCAACACGCCAATTGTTGCTCGATCATTTTTCGATTCAAGCGGTACAGGTGGATAGTGTACAGATTAGTCAAGACCGAACGATAAAGTCGGGTTTCCGGCTACACGACAGCCATTTGGTGGAAGGTGTTTTGATTCCTACGGAAGATCGCATGACTGCCTGTGTATCGTCGCAAGTGGGTTGTTCCTTGACGTGCAAGTTCTGCGCGACGGGTTATATGGACCGTGCTCGAAATTTGGATGCTGCCGAAATTTATGATCAAGTGGTTTTGATTAAAAATCAAGCCGAGGAGCATTACCAAGCCCCCTTAACCAATATCGTGTACATGGGCATGGGCGAGCCATTACTGAATTATGCCGCGGTCTTAGAATCTGTGGATCGCATAACCTCCCCCGAGGGGTTAAATTGGTCACCCAAACGAATTACAGTTTCCACCGCCGGTATTGCCAAAATGATTAAGAAATTGGGTGATGATGGGGTTAAGTTCAACTTAGCACTTTCGCTTCATGCCGCAAACGATACCAAGCGAAATACAATCATGCCGATCAATGAGTCAAATAGCTTGGCCAACTTGACGGAGGCCTTGCAGTATTTTTATAAAAAAACCCAAAATAAAATTACGTTCGAATACATTGTATTCCATGGGTTTAATGATACATTGCTCGATGCTAAAGAATTATGGCAGTTTACCAAAAAGGTGCCTTCAAAAGTAAATATCATCGAATATAACCCGATTGCGGAGGCGAAATATGTCAACGCAGATCCCAAAGCCATTGATCGATTTGCTTCGTTTTTGGCGGATAAAGGGGTCAATGTCCATGTGCGTCGAAGTCGAGGAAAAGACATTGACGCAGCCTGCGGCCAATTGGCCATCAAAGAAACAACGCCAGATTTAACAGTATCTTAATATTCGAACCTCAGATTTAATTGGCTACGCCGGAATTTTATTGGAACTTTGCCGCACCAATATGAACACTGATTCATCTAAAAACTATTTTTATGTTTGGACTTGAACTCGACATTTTCATTTTATTGAGTGTAGCTATTATTGCAGCTTGCGCTTTTGAATTTATCAATGGTTTTCATGATACCGCAAATGCCGTGGCTACGGTCATTTATACGAATTCATTGAAGCCGACCCAAGCCGTTATTTGGTCAGGGATTATGAACTTCCTCGGTGTGATTACGGGTGGGGTTGGGGTTGGATTGAGTATAGTCAACCTTCTGCCGGTAGAGCTCTTGGTAGACCAAAATGTGTACCAAAGTATAGCCATGGTTTTGGCCTTATTGGTCAGTGCAATCATCTGGAACTTTGGGACGTGGTATTTTGGTTTGCCCTCGTCGAGTTCCCACACGCTTATCGGTGCTATTTTAGGAGTAGGTTTGGGGTATGCGCTATTACCAAACAATACCATGGGGATTGCTGCGATCAATTGGGATAAAGCCAAAAGCGTCTTCACTGGCTTGCTGCTCGCCCCGCTGATCGGTTTTACATTGGCCATTATTTTGATGTTCGTGATTCGGTGGTCGGTGAGCAAAGAAATTCGGCAACAAATCACTTCAGAGCCCAAAAAAGGGCAAGTACCTCCCACGTGGATCCGGTGGACATTGATCATAACCTGTACTTTAGTGAGTTTCTTTCATGGTCGGAATGACGGTCAAAAAGGGATTGGATTGATGATGCTGATTTTGATTGGTATTCTTCCTGCCTATTTTGCCGTTAATCCCAATAGCGACCTAGGGGAACTTCGGCCAAGTATGGTGCGTATCGAAGAAGCCGTTCGTAAAATTGACACAACTTATTTAGCTAAAGTCGATGTAGAGCGCATCAACCAAACGTTGGAACGCACGGCCATGCTCAAAGAGTTGTCGGGAAAAGCAAAATTGAGCAATGCAGATAATTTAGAAGTTCGCAAAGATGTCTTGTTGATCTCCAACAACGTGAAAAAATTGATCAACAACGAATCAACCAACCTCAGCGAAGCTGATAAAATCATGCTGGAGAAAATTGCCACAAAAGAGGAAAAAGGAATCCGAGCCTATACCGACTACGCGCCATTCTGGGTAGTTTTGTTAATCTCGTTGTCTTTAGGTTTGGGAACTATGATTGGTTGGAAACGTATTGTGGTTACCGTAGGGGAAAAAATTGGAAAGTCGCATTTAACTTATGCACAAGGGGCATCTGCAGAATTGGTTGCCGCCGCCACCATTGGACTGGCTTCTATGGGCGGTTTGCCTGTTAGTACCACGCATACACTATCCTCGGGTATTGCTGGAACCATGGTAGCAAGCAAAGGAGTGAAAAACTTGCAGGCCGGCACCATTCGCAACATTGCGATCGCTTGGGTACTGACCTTGCCCGTTTCCATTCTCTTATCGGCTATCTTCTTCCTCCTCTTCCGTTGGATGTTGGCTTGATCGCCGGAGAGGGCGCTATGTTATTTTCTGTTGTCGAGGTTTTCCATGAGAAAGCCTCGATTTTTTGTTTAATCAGTCGCTCAATCTGAATCCAATCGGGTTTCTCCTCGTCCATACAAAATGTGACGGCACGGCCTGAATTTCCAGCACGCCCACTCCGCCCAATACGGTGTACGTAAGTTTCGGCTACCTCAGGCACCTCAAAATTGATTACATATTGTAAATTGTCAATATCAATGCCACGGGCCGCAATATCGGTGGCGACTAGCACGCGAATCGTACCTTGCTTGAAATCTTCCAATGCCCGCTGGCGGTTGTTTTGGGATTTATTTCCATGGATAGCCGCTGAGCGAATACCTTGTTTCTCCAATTGCTTGGTCACCTTGTCAGCCCCATGCTTGGTACGGGTAAAAACCAAAACGGGGTTCCATTCGGGCTTTTCTAAAATGGAAAGCAATAAATCCATTTTATCATTTTTACTTACCCAATACACTTGTTGTTGAATCGTTTCCGCCGTACTTGAAACGGGCGTAACTTCCACCCGAACCGGCTTTACCAATAGATTCTGGGCTAATTTCGTAATGGCTGGTGGCATTGTCGCCGAAAAGAAGAGATTCTGCCGTTGGCTCGGAAGTAGCTGGATGATCCGCTTGATATCGTGAATAAACCCCATATCCAGCATCCGGTCAGCTTCATCCAAGACAAACACTTGCAAATCTTGAAGCCGAATGTACCCTTGTTGATGCAAATCTAAAAATCGTCCAGGAGTAGCCACCAGTACATCCACTCGTCCTTTTAACGTAGCCATTTGTCGTGCGGCCTTAACACCTCCAAAAACTACAGCGGTTTGTAAAGGCGTGTGTCGTCCATAGGTTTTGAAACTATCGGCAATTTGGATAGCCAGTTCCCGTGTAGGGGTTACAACCACTGCCCGTGGGTAGTTTCTGTGTGCAGGTGCAGGTTGTTCCAACAAGCGTTGTAAAATAGGTAAGGCAAAAGCGGCTGTTTTTCCTGTGCCAGTCTGTGCACAACCTAAAAGGTCCTTCCCTTGCCAAATGACCGGGATAGCTTTTTCCTGAATAGGGGTGGGGTGTTGGTAGTTTTCTTCGGCTAAGGCCTGTAGAAGGGTAGGATGTAATCCTAAAGATTCGAAACTCATGCAATTAATCAAAATAAAGAACTGCAAGGTACGATAAATTTCTAGGCCTCTTGCCAATCATCTGTATATTCTGTCTCCTCATCCGTGTCGGAAGTCAAATTCTCTTGGTCCCAATCCTCATCTACTAGACGTTCTTCACGTAATCCCATAGCTTTTTTTTACCAAATGTAGGTAGTGGAATCGGGTTTCCAGCACCTTGGCAAATGACCAAATTGTTAAATCCACAGGATGGGATTCTATAACATTGAGGTAACATTAAGGTAACATACCCCCAGTACTTTTGTGGCGTGATTTTACCAACCAAATATGAACAAGTTCTACAAAATTTTTTCTTTCCTGTTGCTTTTGAGTGCTGAACTCATCGCGCAAACAGGTACCATCCGAGGGTATATTAAAGATGCCAAAACCAGTGAGGAGCTGATCGGAGCCACCGTGGCTCTTGAAGGAACAACTTTGGGCGCCATTACCGATGTAACTGGCTTTTTTTCCATAGCAAAAGTGCCCACGGGTACGTACAATGTCGTGATCACGTACATCTCGTACCAAACCAAGAAAGTTGAAAAGGTCCGGGTGGAAGCTGCGCAAGTGACGGAAATCAACACATCACTCCTAGAAGACAATGCGACCTTGGAGGAAGTGAAAGTAATTGCCAAGCGCATGACAGGAACAGAAGTTTCTGTGATTTCGGAGATCAAAGCCGCGCAAATGGTGGTGAATGGGATTTCTTCCCAACAAATTGGTCGTTCATTGGACCGTGATGCAGCCCAAGTCGCGAAACGTATTCCGGGCGTGACTATTTCGGGTGATCGTTTCTTGATCATTCGGGGATTAAATCAACGCTACAATAATGTGATGCTACACAATGTGTTTACGCCTTCGATGGAAACGGATGTCAAGTCGTTTTCATTTGATGTCATCCCTTCGTCTCAGATTGATAGATTGTTGATATTCAAATCCCCGGACGCGGAATTGCCAGGTGAGTTTGCTGGGGGGGTGGTCAAAATTTTCACCAAAAGTATTCCGACCGAAAACTCACTGGAATTCTCTTATAGTGCGACGGTTCGTGAAGGTACCACATTTCAGGATTTCTTTCAGCCGAATATGGGCCGGAATTACTGGACTGGTTTTAATAACGGGTATCAAAACTTGCCTACTGCTTTTCCTGCAAGTATCAACGAGTTGACCAATAACCCCGATCGTCTCAGTGAAGTAGGTAGGTCGTTGCGGAACGACTGGGTAGCTAGTCCCATTATGGCCATTCCAGATCAGCGTTTTTCGTTGACAGGGAATTATGTAATCGATCGCGGGGATTTAAAAATTGGCAACATTACCACCGTAAATTATTCCAACAGCCGCACCAATTTCTTAGTCAATCGGGCTGATTTTGATGCCACAGATGGGGATGTTCTCTCGCCTATTTTTCAATTCGAAGATGGACAATACAGCCAAAACATTCGGGTTGGGGTATTACACAACTGGTCAGTTCGATTCAACGAAAATCATACAGTAGATTTCAAAAATCTATTCAATCAAATGAGTAATTCCCGCTATGTTGCACGGGGTGGACGCCATATTGAGCAAAATCGGGGGGTAGATGATCATTCGTTTGACCAAGTGTACCGTGGGATCTACACCGGACAGTTGATGGGAAAGCATGATTTTAATGATAAAAAAACAACCTTGGACTGGGTGTTGGGTTACAATACCTCATTCCGCGATCAACCCGATTATCGCCGGTATCGTTCAGATGTAAACAACAACGAAACGACATTGTATGTCCCCACAGGAGCGGCACAAGCCTTTTTCTTAGGTCGTTTCAACTCCTACATGAAGGAAACGGCTTCCATGGCGAATGTCAGTGTGACGCAAAAATTTAATTTCATTGGGAAGCGCGAAGCCGAAGCGAAGGTGGGTTTCTTTTATGAAGACAAACAGCGCGCATTTGATGCCCGAAATATTGGGTATGTACGTTCGAGCTCTTTTAACTTCAATCAATCTCTCATTTTAGGTTCCATTGATGCGTTGTTCCAGCCTTCGAATATCAACAACACGACGGGGGTAAAAATTGATGAACAGACCAACCCATCAGATTCGTACCAAGCACAAAATAAACAGTTTGCTTACTATGGAAAGGTGAATTTGCCCGTAACCGCTAAATTTAATGTCATCACGGGAGTTCGGGTTGAAGACAACACCCAATCCATGCAGAGCGCCTTTATTGGCGGAGCACCCGTATCCATTGCCTTCCCGGTTTTGAGTGTACTTCCAAGCGTCAATGCTACTTACAATTTTACGGATAAAGCTTTGGTTCGGGCAGCATACGGTGAAACCATTAACCGCCCAGAATTCCGTGAAACAGCCCCCTTTGCCTTCTTTGATTTTGACTACAACTTCGTCTACAAAGGAAATCCGAACCTAAAACCAGCGAACATCCACAATTTTGATGTACGCTATGAGTTTTATCCAACGCCTTCGCAGTTGATTAGCTTTGCGTATTTCTACAAGAAGTTTAATAATTCCATTGAAACGTTTGTTGAACCTGGTGCGGGATCGGGAGGAGCCAAGACGTTTACTTACCGAAATGGGGAAAATGCGTACAGTACCGGCGTAGAATTAGAAGTAAAAAAGGATTTGGATGGAATGTTTAATTCAACCTTTACCAATAAGCTGTCTGTCTTGTTCAATGCCGCATTCATCTACAGCCGAGTAAGTTTAGGTGCACAGGCTGTAGGGCAGTCCGATGACCGTCCACTCCAAGGACAATCGCCTTACATCATCAATGCAGGATTGACGTACAACGACCCCAAAAAGGATTTTCAAGTGAATGTTTTATATAATGTAGTCGGCCGTCGGATTTTTGCTATCGGGTTTGAATTCTACCCTGATTTGTATGAAATGCCCCGCAATATCTTGGATATCACGTTCGCCAAGAGTTTGAACAAACGATTCCAATTGAAAGGTGGCGTTCAAGATTTGTTGAATAATCGCAATTTATTGATGCAAGATGCCAATGGGGATGGCAAATTTGAAACCAGTCGGGATCAGATTAACGCTTCATTCCTTCCAGGACGTCAATATTCGTTAGGACTTTCGTATCGTTTATATTAAATTTTTCAATTAAACAAACAACGTATGTTTACCCGTTTCAAAAGTGTAGCGTATGTAGGATTTTTAGCGGCGTCGCTAGTTTTTACTTCATGTCAAGAGGATGAACCGCTTCCAGCACCTACCATTACCCTGCCCACCTCATCGGCTTCTGCTACGGCGGCAAGTACTGTGAAAATTACTGCCTCCATTAATGCACCTGCTGGCTTGAAAAGTGTAGTGCTCTTGAAAAATGGTCAGCCCGTGGATACCCGCAACATGACGGGTGAAGTTGCTCTTGATTATGCCTTCGATTACCAAGTAGAAAGCTTACCTGTCGGTAGTGTGGTTACGTTTATTTTGCAGGCAACAGATAACGAAGGTCAAACTTCGGCAGTTGCCACGTTTACAGTGACTATCTCCGCTTTACCAGCAAAAGAAATCGTAACGGTAGAGGGTAATTTGTCCGGCAACATTCGTTGGACGGCAGATAAAATTTATCGATTGAAAGGATTTGTTCGGATCGGTCGGGATGAAAATACGGCAGGTACTGCCATTTCCCAAACAGGTGTTTTGACCATTGAGCCGGGCACTGTAATCGTGGGTGAGCGTGCTACGAAAGGTACGTTGATCATCCACCGGGGTAGCCGGATTATCGCGGAAGGAACAGTGGATAAGCCAATCATCATGACTTCGGAGCGAAATCCAGGTGAGCGTGAGCCGGGTGACTGGGGCGGTTTGGTGATTTGCGGAAAAGCGCGGAATAACAACCCAGGAGGTGTGGCTGAATTGGAAGGGCAATATGGTGCATTCCATGGCGGTACAGATGAAAATGATAACTCAGGCTCGTTACGTTATGTTCGGGTAGAATATGCTGGTGTACCGATCAACCCCAACCAAGAAGTAAACTCTTTCACTTTTGGTTCGGTTGGAAAAGCCACGAAAATGGAGTACCTACAAGCTACGTTTGGATTGGACGATTCGTTTGAGTGGTTCGGTGGAAACGTGGATGGAAAATACTTGGTCGCTTTCCGGTCATTGGATGATGATTTTGATGTGGATAATGGATTCACAGGAAATATTCAGTTTGGTTTATCTGTTCGTGGTGCTTCCCTAGCCGATCAGTCAGGTTCCAATGGATTTGAAGTAGATAACGATGGTCAAGGTACATTTGCTGAGCCGTTTACGGCACCAAATTTTGCCAACATTACGATTGTTGGACCTAAAGAGCGTTCCGAAACGCCTATCAGCTTGCAGTTCCAGAACGGTATGCACTTGCGTCGGAATACGCGCATCAAGATTTACAATACTGTGGTTACAGGGTATCCCAATGGTGTGTACATTGATCCAGGTAATTCTGGCCGTACATTGGCGAATGCTGCCAATGGAGATTTAATTCTACGGGGTGTGGTTGTTGCTGGTATCGAAGGATTTGGTACCAATGGCTTTGGTCAAGGAACTTCACAAAATCCACGTGGATTTGCGGTTCGGGATGTGAATACCGCAGCGACACCTGAAGCCTACCAAATCGGAAATCAAACACCGACAGCTTGGTTCTCAGCACAACCAGGTAACCGGATTTTGACTTCTTTGGCAGGTACAGGTCTTAACAATGCAGCTGTTTTGGCGGGTTCAGGTTTTACATTAGCGGCAAACGGTTCATTGTTGACTGGAAGTGTGCCCGTTCCGGCAAGCCTTACTCAGGTGCCTTACATCGGTGCATTCGATGCTTCCAATGATTGGACACGTAACTGGACAAACTTCAATCCGGCAGTTACCAACTACCGGTAATCAATAGGTATTTTAGGAAGAGTGATGCCTGTCATTGCTCTTCCTTTTTTAGTGAACGACACCAATAGAATTAGGTAATGAAGAAATATATCGCTTTAGCCCTCTTTGTATGGAGTTGCAGCCGATCCGAAGAACCTACGCAACATTTTTCTGCTGATCAACAAAAAGTTCTTCTCCAAGAAATGGTCACATTTGTTTATAAAGTACCTCCAGGAGCCACAGGTAGTACTCGTTTTTTACCTCAATTTGCTTCTTATTATCAAAAAAGTGCCGCCTTATTCACTTGGGATAGTTACCACGCAACGTCGGATACTAGTGGGTATTTTTTACTCATACGTCCTGTGGGCAATGATGAAACAACAAAGCGCTCGGTGGGGGGATATTTTTCGTTTGATCCCACCACGATGAAAATTAAAACGTTCCGGGAGGAGTTCAACTCCCCTCGGCTGCCTCTTGAAGAAGCAGTGAAACGCGGACGATTTGTGTTCCGTGAATTAAGTAAAAAAGGTCAAATCAATCATCTTGTCGACATGAAACATTACATCGAATGGCCGGATGAACGATTACGATACGACTTGAGAACCCACCAATGGGTTGCACGTCCTTAAAGATTTGGAATCAATTTCAGCTTGATTCATATTGGTGTAACCACAAAGGTCAGGGCAATGTCCTGACTTTTTGTTTTTTTAAGAATAAATTGTATCCTTCCCACGAGAAGGGTAAATTAGGTAATAAAACCTGTTTTTTTGCGTTTTAAATTTGCGGTAAGCCGTTACGTACCTGAATACAACCCTATGAATAAATTTACTTTTTGGCTACTTTGTCTAGTTCCTTGGAGTCTTTTGGCACAAACGGAAACTACCTTAGGGGAAACGGGCATCTGGTACGGAGTGTACCTCAAAGGTAAAATTTCCTCGAAGCTTGGGTATTACGGCGAACACCATTACCGGACGCGGAATGCCTTAGACAATGTAACCTCCTTCATGGGCCGCCGCCGTCAAATTTATAACCGAGCAGGTCTCAATATTTTTGTTAACCCCAATTTTGAAATCGTGGTAGGCCCTACGCTGGTTTTTAATTATACGCCAGACAAAGAGGATCCACGGTACGAGAAAGTAACGATAGAGCCTCGAATTTGGCACCAGTGGTTGTTCATGATGCCTGCAATGGGTCGGGTGAAGTTATACCATCAATTTCGGTTTGAACACCGATGGAAACAAGATAACTTAGTTGATTCGCCCCTCGAATACACTAACCGATACCGGTATAAGTTTTTTGCCTATATTCCTTTGAATACGAAAAAAATAGAGCCCGGTACGCTTTTCTTTTCCCCCAGTGCTGAAATTTTTATGCACTCCGGCGAATCTATTGTAAACAACCCCTTTGAAGACTTTAGGACTTACAATGGATTGGGGTATGTTGTCAATCCGAATGTCACCTTATTTGCGGGCCATATGTGGACACTCGGACAACGGCCCTCCGGATTTCAATACCGAACAAGCCATATCATTCGGATTAATGCCTTGATCGGATTGGACTTCCGCAGGACTTTGCAGAAATTACCTTCTATCAACCTTGGTTACTAAAGACGATATGAATAAGCAACGCATATATTGGAGTATGATCGGACTTTGTCTAGTGATTTCACTCGCCTTTTTCCTACGAACAAAAAAAGAAATTGACTTTTTGCTCGGGTTACATCATCAAGAGGTTGCTCAGTTGCACTGGATGAATCAGGCCGTTGGGGCATTAAGTACCGGAAATTTAGATCAATTTTACCCCGCTCTTTCCCAAATAACCTCGGATTCTCTTCGACAGAATTTAATGCGACTTTTTCGGCAGTCATTGGTTAAAAATGAAGAAGGCCAATATAGGGATCCTATGAACCAAGATTGGGAACAATTATATAGTATTCAAGAAAAACTACTAAAGGAAAAAGAATGGCGTTTGCAATACTACAGCCGTGAAATTGATTCCCTTTCCAAATACGCTACAACCTACGCCGTTGAGGTGAATTCAGCACGGGAGTACCGCGAGCAGATTCAACGTCAAGTTGACGAACTGTCCAACGAAAAAATACAACTTCAACAATCGATGGACTTGACTAAACAGCAATTGCCCATCGCATTTGATTTTGTGAACCGAAAAGGACTCAAAGTTTCGTACTTTGGCGAATCCAAACAAGGAAAGGCCCATGGGTACGGGATCGGCTTTTATAATGGCGGTGGGGTCTATCGCGGGTATTGGGAAGATAACATGCGGCACGGGCAAGGGTTCTACACGTGGAAAAATGGGGATACGTACGATGGCATGTATGTGTTCGGGGAGCGGTCCGGTTTCGGTATATATACGTTTGCCTCCGGGGAAAAATACAAAGGCAATTGGAAATCGGATGTTCGCGAAGGGTATGGCGAACTCTGGGATGCCGAAGGAAACTTACAATGGAAGGGCCAGTGGCAAAAAGACAAAGGGATAAAATAAAAGCCGAGTACTACAAGAGTACCCGGCCTTTGTATGTTTAGGTTACTATAGGCAATCAAAATAAACGCCAGAAAGCAGCAAATACAGCCACCACTGCCGACGTCCACATGGGCAATTTACGAGATACATAGCGTTCGTACAAGTAAATCTTTAAATATTCCAACCGAATCCACAGGCCAACACCGATGAGAAGGAAAAATATGGCACTGGCAAACTTCAAGGTTTTCTCCGTAAATAAGGTTTGGCCTGAATACAAGTAAATGTTGATCAAACCCAAGGAAATGGCAAAAAAGAGGATGATTGAAAATAACCACCGATACGTTTCTTTGTCAATGTCGTTTCTCATAACAATAATTTGTTTTCTGACACAAAACTATAATTTTAATTGGCAAAAAGTCAAATATGCGGTATAAATTTTTGAAAAAATTCTTAATTCAGAATTAAATTCTGTTAAATTATAAATTTAATCCCTTTAAATATTCAAATAATACAATATGAAAATGAATAATTCGGCATTTCTGCGTTTCAAAAATGGGTGAAATTTCGCAAAAAATGCAAATGTTTGGATAAATGTGTTGTCGAGTGTTCGCGTAAGAAGGAGGATTTTTTTTTAGTACCTTTGCACTTTCAATAAAGGCCAATACGTATGGAAGTATCAATCAAACGCGTCAATGACGCTTTTCATTTTGAAGCAGTAGGAGTGTCGGGTGTTCCAAATCACATGGATGCTAATCCTGAAATCGGAGGTGTTCATGCAGGTGCTCGCCCGATGGAAATGCTGCTGATGGGTTTGGGCGGGTGCTCCGCGATCGATGTATTGTTGATCTTAAAAAAACAACGGCAGGAGGTCCACGATTTGGAAATTAAAGTGTCAGGAGAACGGGAAAAGATCGATGGTACAGAAATGTCACCTTTTCGACGTATCAACCTTCACTTCATCTTAACGGGTCCCATAGATCCAATAAAAGCTGAAAAAGCTATTCAGTTGTCCATGGATAAATATTGTTCTGCGACCGCCCAATTGCAATCTTCCGCGGTCATTACATTTTCATTCGCTATAATTTCGTAATCTCGGCATGAAAGCATACCACGATTTACTACAGCATATTTTAACCCATGGCGTAGAAAAAACAGATCGTACCGGTACTGGAACGTTATCTGTTTTCGGCTACCAAATGCGCTTCGATTTAGCTCAAGGTTTTCCTTTGATCACAACCAAAAAGGTGCATTGGAAATCCGTCGTATATGAATTGCTTTGGTTTTTGCGAGGCGAAACCAACATTCAATACCTCAAAGACAACGGAGTTTCCATCTGGGATGAGTGGGCAAATGAATTAGGGGAACTTGGTCCAGTTTACGGAAAACAATGGCGTTCTTGGGAATGCATTGACGGTCGTGTGATTGACCAGATCCAACAAGCGGTTCACCAATTGACCACCAATCCGGATTCCCGACGTATCTTGGTTTCGGCGTGGAATGTAGGCGAGATCGATCAAATGGCCTTGATGCCCTGCCACGCGTTATTTCAATTTTATGTGGCGCAAGGCAAACTGTCGTGTCAACTTTACCAGCGCAGTGCCGACGTATTCCTCGGTGTTCCTTTCAATATCGCCTCGTATGCGTTACTTACCCACATGATGGCGCAAGTGTGTGGTTTAGGTGTGGGAGAATTCATCTGGACAGGTGGTGATACGCACTTGTATTCCAATCATCTGGAACAAGTGAATAAACAACTAGCGCGTGATTTTCGTCCATTACCTACGGTGGTCCTCAATCCCGACGTGACAGATTTGATGTCGTTTGACTTTGAGGACATCCAGCTAGTTGGCTATGATCCACATCCCGGAATAAAAGCACCCGTGGCGGTTTAACGGACGTCCAAGTTGATGGGCTGTTGGGGATTAACCCACATTTCTCGAAGCAGAGGAGGGCGCATACTCGGTCGTTTCCCCCCCGAAATACCCCAAGGTTCCGTCGGGATCCCAAGCGCATTTTTGTCTAATGCACCATTTTTATTCACGTCATGGAAAATCCATAAAGCAATTTTTGTCCGCTTGGGTATTGTCCAAGAAATCTCAAATGTTCCTTTTTTTGCTGGAAAAGATCCCTCGCGTATGATTTCCTCTTTTTCGTCTTGAATTCGGACATAAACATCTCCTTGGGCTTTTTCAATACCTCGAATGACGAGTTGAACAGGCATTTGTGCGTTGGACATACCCGATAGGGCGAGAAAAAGCAGAACGAGGTACTTCATTGTTTTATTTGTTTGGTAAAACAGACCACCACTGGTGTATGGGGAAACCTGCTAGGGTGAAATCCGGGGCGATTTGGTTCCATGGCTCCAATACAAACGCGCGTTGGGTGCAATACGGATGGGGTACGGTCAGGTCTGGACTATGAATGAGCCATTGGCCAAACGCCAGAATATCAATGTCTAACGTACGAGGTCCCCATTTTATTTCCCGGGACCTCCCATGTTGTCGTTCAATTTCCAATATCGCTTCAAGTAATCCCCAAGGGCCCAAAAAGGGCTGTATGGCCACGACACCGTTCAAAAATGCAGGTTGATCAGTAAGCCCCCAGGCTGGTGTTTCGACCCAGTCCGACTGCATTGTAATCTCGCCATATTCCTGTAAGGCTACAATAGCCGATGCCAAATGACGCTCTCGGTCGCCTACGTTGCTTCCCAATCCCAGGAAGGCAATAGGATATATCATTGCGCTAAATACAAATTTTGATTAAACTGTTGAACAACCTCCATGATGTCGAGGAGAAAATCCGGATCTTTTTCAAGTGCATTTCCAATAACCAAGGCATCGGCTCCGGCCTGCAAGGCATCAAAGGCCTTGAGGGTGGAATCAATGCCCCCTCCAACGATCAACGGTAAACTTATGGTTTCGTTTACTTGAGAAATGACGTCAGCCGGAACAGGTTTTTGGGCCCCACTGCCAGCGTCTAGATACGTGAGGTGATGCCCAAGGAGTTCGCCCGCTAACGCCGTACTGGCAACAATTTTAGCTTTGGATGCCGGAATAGGTTGAGTTTGACTCATATAGGCCGCTGTAGTTTGGGTATCATTTCCTACCAACAAATAGGAGGTAGATAAAACTTCCATACCCGATTGACGAAGAAAGGGGGCGGCAATAACGTGCTGACCAATGAGATAGTCGGGGTTCCTCCCGGAAAGTAAGGATAAAAGCAAAAAGCCATCCGCTTGATGTCCCAAATGGAAACTGGTATGTGGGAAAAAAAGCGTGGGGATTCCCGTGGGCTTGATTTGATCCAATAACCACGGCGTGTCGTCGGATATTAAATGACTTCCACCGATAAAAAAAGCAAAAATAGGGTACGTTTCACAAGCTTTAAGCAGTTTTGGGAATTGAGATCGATCCGTGGCATCAGGATCCAAAAGGACGATCAACCCCTTCCGTTTCTCCGTTCGCAACGCTTGAAATTTGGATAAGAGCTTATTCAGTTTCATCAGCTGCAGGGAGTTTCTGAATCAATTGCATGAGGGCCTGTTTTGCTACAGCCAAGAGGACGGATGTTGCTACGCCTTGAGCCACCGACCAAAATACCGAAGGCTCTTCATCGGTGGATGTCGGAGATGGCATTTCAGAGGCGGGATAATCATCCTCGGCTTGAATGGATTGAATAATCCAATACAAAGCACCTAAGGAGCCGCCTATCCAGAGCGCTTGACGTCCTAATTTTTTCCAGTCGAGTAATTGGGATGTTAACTCGGATTCAATTTGTTGGATCCGAACTTGCAGAGCCTCTTTTTCTTGTTGTCGCATGCGCGGTGGTCTCGTTATAAACGGGAAACGGATTATTGAACAAATTTAGTATAATTTGGGAGGATGAGCCAATTTTGATGGCAATTACCTTTTTCGTTTGACTTGCAGGAACCCCAAGCTACTAAAATACAAACAGTCTTCCGCCATTAATTCGTCTAAAATTTGCCGAAGAAGACCTTTGTCCGGGAAAAAGGTGGATTGGACCAGCTCATCAACCGTACAAGGGACCATAGCCAAAAGACGTTCTCTGTACCGAGCCGATCGATCTTCCGTTTGACTTGCTTGCCGGCATTGATCGCATTGGCCACACGGTTTTGCCAAGGGCTCATCAAAATAATGTTGAATGAATTGCATTCGGCACGGCTGCTGGCCTGTCAAATAGGTTATGACAGATTCTAGCGTTTTGATTTCTTTTTCCCTTCGCAAAGCTAGCCACTGCGGGTCCAATGCCATCAGGTTAGCATCTTGTCGAGGGGTTAAATAGGTGAGTTGGGGCTTGAATTTTTGTTTTTGATAATCCACCAATCCCGCTTCATGTAGTCTTTCCAGCCATTTGACCACCTCCTCCGACGAAATGTAATACGCTTGAGCAATCGCATTCTCCGAAATCCGCACATAATTGCCCATCAACTCGCCTCCATACAAGCGGAGAAGGCATTTGGTGAACTTTTCCATGGTATCAGACCTAAGCTGAAGGTTGTATAAGTCAGTAGGTGACATGAGGAAACTTAACTTCGATGGGCTGTAGTATGCATCACTCAAGGTGATATACCCATATTCCTCCAATAATTTCAAGGCAAAATGAGTGGATTGTGCCGTCAAACCATAAATGGAACAGAATTCACCCAAATCGAAATCAAACGGGGCAAAGGGTTCACTGCCCAATGCCAATTTAAAGTAGTTGGATAGGCATTGATACACATGCCGGAGTGTTTGTATATCTGGATACTTCTGGTCAATTTGTCGTCGTGCGGCTTCGATGTCTTGGGGTTGGTAAAGACATACCCCATAGGCTCGTTGATTATCTCGACCTGCTCGACCCGATTCTTGGTAATAATTTTCCAATGAATCCGGAAAGTCCATGTGGATCACAATCCGAACATCTGGTTTATCAATACCCATCCCAAAGGCGTTGGTTGCTACCATAAACCGGGTTTGATTGCTGATCCAGCGTTGCTGACGAGCAAATCGCTCGGCGGTGGGAAGTCCTGCATGGTAAAATTCGGCTGAATGCCCTTGTCGTTGTAAGAACTGGGCGATCTCGACCGTTCTTTTGCGTGTGCGCGCATACACAATGCCACTTCCAGGTACTTTTTGAATGATCTCGACCAATTTGCGTTCCTTATTCGCAGCCTCTGAGGCACCATAAACTAAGTTTTCTCGGGCAAAGCTTTGAACAAATACCGCTGGGTTACGTAAACCAACGTGTTGGATAATGTCCTTTCGTACAATTTCAGTGGCCGTGGCGGTAACCGCAATAATGGGAGTTTTGGGGCAAACATTTTCCCTAAACTCGTGGATTCGTAAATAGGGTGGACGGAAATCATGCCCCCATTGAGAAACACAATGCGCTTCATCAATCGCTAAGAGATTAATTTTCATTTGTTTCGCTCGGACCTGAAGCATCTCCGTTAAAAGTCGCTCAGGGGAAACATACAAAAATTGAAGATCTCCGTATATACAACGGTCCAGGGTGTGGTCAATTTCGGTGGGTGATAGTCCAGCATAAATTGCGGCAGCCCGAATATGCCGACTTTTTAGCTGCTCGACTTGGTCTTTCATCAAGGCGATCAAGGGCGTCACGACCAAACAGACGCCACCTAATGCCAACGCCGGGACTTGAAAGCAGACGGATTTGCCACCACCCGTTGGGAGTAATGCAAGTACATCCCGCCCATTCAAAGACGCTTGGATGATGTCGCGTTGGAGGGGACGAAAATGAGGATAACCCCAATATTTTTGCAATATTTCTTCAGGGGTCGACATACAAAATGGAAGATTTTATCGTATTGGTAAACAAAACTGGCTATTTGAATCGAATCTTTTCCTAAAAGTGAAATAAGATTCTCAAATTCACAACCGCAAACCTGAAAAAATGGTTTAATTTTATCAGACTATATCCAACAGCATGGAAAACACAACGTCGAAACGCATGAAAAAAATTCTATTGACCCTAGTCACACTCTCTTGGATGTCGGTACAAGCCCAAGTACCGTTTTCTACCAAGATGGAAACCAAAAAAGGACAACCCATCGTGTGTCCGGCCGATTATACCGACGTAAATACGTTTGTGCCCATGCCTTTTGATGTGGAGGTTGCCTTAGCTGGGGGAGCAAACGCCCGAATAAGCCAAACCAATCGGGCAAACTTCATTGTCGAGTATGTAGATTTCCCCAATAATGCACGGGCAGCTTTTCAAAAAGCTGTGGACATTTGGGCCGAACTCCTAAAGTCCACTGTACCCATCCGAGTTTTGGCATCTTGGCAACCTCTAGGGCGCAATGTCCTGGGTTCGGCTACCGCCGGTGATTTTAACCGAAACTTCCCAGGAACGCCTAAGGCATTTACGTGGTACCCCGTTGCTCTCGCCGAGAAACTAGCGGGTAGGGAGCTCAATTCTCCCAATGAGTTTGATGTGGTTTGTCGTTTTTCAAGCGATGTGAACTGGTTTTTTGGCCCCAATGGCCTTCCAGGGCCCGGGCAGTTTGACTTAACCTCTGTTGTGCTACATGAATTATGCCACGGTCTTGGATTTGTCGCGTCCATGGAGGTTTCTGGAACGCAAGGCGAGTATGGCTACGGTACGGGGCTACCTTTTATCTTTGATGGATTTATAGAAAATGGGGAAAAACAAGCTTTAACGGATACCAGCCGCTTCCGAAATCCTTCTCCTGCCTTGAGAACACAATTGACTAGCGGGAATATTTTCTTCAATGGCCCTCTGGCTGTTGGGGCAAATAATGGGGCACCCGTTAAACTCTTTGCCCCATCGGTTTATTCGAGTGGATCCAGTATTTCGCACTTGGATGATGCTACGTTTGGCTCGGGAAGTATTAACTCCCTGATGACGTCTACAGCCGCCATTCGGGAAGTAAATCTTAATCCAGGCCCGATTGTCGGACAAATGTTCAAGGACATGGGCTGGGCCAGCAGTTCTATAGTCCACGAGAATCTAGGGGATTTTCCTGCCCAGCCGTTTGTAGATGTACAAGCTGAAATTTATTCAGATACCACGATCGTCCCGGGTACGGCCAAACTTTTTTATACGTTTACAAACAATGGAAACTTCACAGAGCTTCCTCTAACATTTGTAGCGGGAAATTCCTACACCGCGCGTATTCCCATTCCAAACAACCGAGCTGTAGTAACCTATTATTTTTCGGTAGAAGATAATTTCAAAAAAACAGTCACGAGCCCACCCAATGCACCTAATTTTATTTGGCAATTTGAGGTAGGTAGTGCGGATGCAGCCGCGCCTGAAATTACTACCAGTGCCCCTGATTTGGTGCCAGCAGGCTCAACGTTGGATGCTACAGCCGTGGTGATTGATAACTTTGAAGATGGTGTGGCGTCGGTTACGCTGAATTACCAAATCAACGGAACGCCGCAAGCGCCCGTGACCATGAAAAAATTTGATCGCGCAACGGATGATATTCGGTTCTCCCTCGGTAGCCAAGATCGCTTTCAATATATTGCGCCCAATGTTTTTGCTAATCTAGCCGCTGGAGATCGCGTTCGTTTTCAAATTACAGCACGGGATAAAGCTGGAAATACGTCAACCGTACCAACTACCTACACGAGTCCTAATCTTAATGCTGTTCCGACACCCACATTTTATGAATTTTTGGCTACTGACTTGAAAGGTCCTACGCAACGTTCGTATGTGACCAATTTCAACGATGCCAGCGCTAAGGACGACTTTGCTATGCTCGGTTTTTCGATTGGTACGGCTACGGGGTTGTCCAACGGGTCATTGTATACCAATGAAGGGTACTCCAATGGCCTTGGGGCGCTATCACCCACCGGGGGAGTTTCTACGCCATTTTCGGCCAACCAAATTGCTTTACTTCGTGTCCCCATCAACCTCCGGTCTGAGGCCGACTCGGCGGTGCTTACGTTTGATGAGATTGTCCTCGTGGAACCCGGAGAAACTGGAGCCGCTTTCGGTTCGGATGAATTCTGGGATTATGTGGTTGTAGAAGGATCACCTAATGGAGGGGCAACTTGGATACCCTTTGCAGATGGCTATGATAGCCGGGCTGATCGTACATGGTTGACGGAGTTTAATAAGTTTGGGAGTGGAGATGCCCCATTTTCTGAGGGTCGTCCTACCCCTGCCTTGTATAAACCTCGGAGTATTAATTTAACGGGATCCACTTTCTCAGGAGGCCAAGAAGTCTTGATTCGGTTTCGATTGTTTTCTGATCAATTTGTGAAAGGATGGGGGTGGACTATCGATAACCTTCGGGTACAGGCTGTAGCTCCGCGTCCTACCGCTGTGGAGCCAAATCCGGTATCGAATCTGGTCCTTTCTCCTAATCCTGCGCACGAATTTATTCGGATTCAAGCGCCTATTTCGGGCGAAGTGGGTAATGTAACGCTGGAGATTTTAGACGCACAAGGACGTCGACAAGGAAAACGGGAGGTTACTCCACAGGGCACCAGTTTAGATTATCAGTGGAACGTAAGCCATTTGCCGACGGGAACCTATTTGATGAAATTGCAAACGAAACAAGGGCATAAGGTCAAACGATTTATTGTTTCACACTAATTTTTACGTGATATACAAAAGTCCCAAAGCAAGTATCACCTTGCTTTGGGACTTTTTTGTGGGATATTCACAAAATATATAGGTAAAGAATAAATAAATATTTATAATTTAGCCTTTTAAATTCAATTTGATTGTACCAAACGTATCTTCCCAAAAATCAACGGGTATGGATTACTTGAAAGATGAATTGTACCGGCGCGTTGCTTATGATCCATCCGTTTTTGATTTTATTCAAGAAGCGGCTTTGGATGGACTATGGTATTGTGACTTGGTAAATCCGAAAAATGAATGGATGAATGCCAAATTTTGGCGTGTCTTGGGCTACGATAATCAGGATTTTCAGGGCAATACTCCATCCGCTTGGTTATCAATTTTATTTGAGGAAGATCGTGATCGTTTAGAAACTTCCCTTGCTAAACATCTACTTCAACCCGATTCTCAGTTCGATGAAATCCTTCGCTTTCGCCACCGCCAAGGTCGAACCATTTGGATCAAATGCCGTGGGATGATTCTGCGGGACGAAGCAGGAGTTCCATTCCGCATGTTGGGGGCGCATATCGATGTGACAGAGCTGAAAGAAAGAGAGACTATCTTGGAGGCCTGTAACGAACAAGCCAAGATTGGTTTTTGGGAGTTAGATCTAGGGAAAAAAGAAGTGTCTTGGAGCTCGGTTACCCGACGCATTCATGAGGTCTCGCCGGAGTACATCCCCAACCTAGAAGAGGCTATTTTCTTTTATGAACCGGGGGATAACCGGGGTCGGATCCTAACTGTATTGGATCGTGCGATTAACTTTGGGGAAAAATACGAAGGGAAGTTTGCTATACTCACGGCTTTAGGAAACCGCAAATGGGTGCAACAGACTGGCATTCCGGAGATTGTTGACGGACGGTGCATCCGTTTGTACGGTACATTTCAAGATATTACGGAGCAGGAGCAACAGTTTTTTGATCTGCACAAAACAAAAGAAATCTTTGAAAATGCCATTATTGGGACAAATCTCGGGACATGGGAGTGGAATATCAAAACAGGGGAGCGGTCCTATAATGAACGGTGGGCCCAGATGATCGGGTATTCGTTGGCCGAATTAGGTGAAACGAATGTCGGAACTTGGGCGGCTTTGGTGCATCCTGAAGATTTAGTGAAATCCAATGACCAAATTCAGAAGTGCTTTCGGCGGGAATTGGATTATTATGAGGTTGAGCTGCGAATTCAACACAAGAAAGGCCACTGGATCTGGGTATATGATCGAGGAAAGGTATTTCAATGGGATGCGCAAGGAAATCCAGAATGGATGATCGGGACGCATCAAGAGATAACACACAAAAAAAAGGTAGAGGAACAGGTACGGATCTCCGAGCAAATGTTTCGTGGAATATTTGAAAACTCAGGAACGGGCATGGCCCTACTCGATGCCCAAGGCAATTGGACGCGTATGAACCGAACGTTAGAACTCCTGTTAGGCTATTCTACCGAAGAATTGCAAGTGTTATCGCTACCCATATTAACCCATGCAGATGATGTGGAGGAATCCTATCGTGTGTTTCATGAGTTTACCGAACAAAAAAGAGATTTTTACCAAGGGACCAAACGGTATCGCCACAAAACCAAAGGATACCTGCATGTCATTCTCGCACTCTCCGCTGTACGTGACAGTTATGGTCAATTAATTTTTCTCATTGCACAGTTCATTGACATATCCGAATGGCGCCAAACGCAACACCAATTATCTGAATCGTTAAAGAAACTTCAGGATGTCCTGGATGCGAGTACGGAGGTGGGGATTGTAGAAACCGACCTTGACGGCAAAATTCAAATATTTAATCGGGGAGCTGAAAATCTCTTGGGTTATTCGGCAAATGAAGTACTCGGTGTTTTAACCCCCGCACTGTTTCATACCCAAGAAGAAATTGAAAATAGGGCGCTGGCTTGTTTTGCAAAAACGGGTAAATGGCCCGAAACGTTTCAGGATTTTATGGCGGATATCGCGAATGGAAATCCAGAACGGAGTCAACGTATGTTCATACGAAAAGATGGGACAACCTTTCCCGTGCAATTGGATATTTCAGGAATCATGGAAAATGAGACCTGTCGAGGTTTCTTGGGGATTGCCACAGACATTTCCTATATTAAAGGAGCAGAGAGGGAGATTACCCAATTGCTGCAAATTACCCAAGATCAGAATGCTCGTTTAAAAAACTTCGCTCACATTGTTTCTCACAATTTACGCTCACATGCCTCTGGGATTGCGATGTTGTTGGATTTACTCGTTCAAGATTTTGCGCAAATTGCAGTGAGTGATACCTATGATCACATGTTGCGTGCTTCCCAAAATTTGATGGGTACGATTACACATTTATCCGAGGTGGTGGATGCTCAATTTATCGACAAGGCGAATCTCTCACCCATGCGGGTATTCGACGCTGTGGAGCGGTGCAAGGACAGTCTATTGCCCTTTGCACATAGCTCTCAAGTAGATATTTGGAATGAAATGCCGAAAGACCTGATTGTTCAAGCCTTACCTGCTTATTTAGATAGTATTGTATTTAACTTTATCTCGAATGCGATCAAGTACAAAGGTGTACATCCGAACAGCTTTGTCCGTATTTCAGGTGAGGTAAAAGGAAAATTCAGTGTCATCATTTTTGAAGATAACGGTTTAGGGATTGATCTCGAAAGGCATGGAAGTAAGTTGTTTGGTATGTACAAAACATTCCATGCCCATCAGGAATCAAAAGGGGTGGGCCTATTTATTACAAAAAATCAAATTGAATCTTTGGGGGGCAAGGTCGAAGTGACCAGCGTTGTAAACCAAGGGAGTACATTTAAAGTTTTTTTACCCAATGGAACAAATTAGTCTTGTTTGTCTTGTAGAGGACGATCCCGTCCATGCTTTTATTGCTCAAAAGGTAATTGGTATGACGGGTATGGTCGAGAGGGTGTTGATATTTGGGAATGGGAAAGAAATCTACGATTATTTGGTGGCCCAAAAAGAAGCCTCAGAAAAATTGCCAGATTTAATTTTACTGGATCTCAATATGCCCATTTGGGATGGATGGCAATTTTTGGAGGAGGCCAAAGAGGTTAATTTGATTCCTGAAGTGCCGCTCTACATCATTACCAGTTCAACCGATCGGGCCGACCGTGATCGAGCAGATCAACATACGTTATCAGAAAACTACCTCGTGAAACCCCTGACTGTTGATAAACTTCGTCCTATTCTCGAACAGGTAAGTAAAAAATAAGGGTATCGAAATGTCAGATTCTACCAATCAGTCCGACTAAGTGGTTGTACTCAGTACAGTTTCTTGCATTTTCTCAACAAAATAGCCATTCACCCTAGCTCAGGCTGGGGTTTTTTTTAGGTCCAAATTACCTCAACCTTGCCGTTTCTTACGCCAATGATTTCTTCAAATAGAGTGAAGGTTCGTTCGCTTTGCCAAGGCCGAAAGAAAAGGAAATCTCCCGTGGTTATTCCAATGTTCTTGGAGGCAGTAAACATCATTTGGTTGGTACTTTTTCCGTAGATCGGATTTTCACGGACGCCCTTCGGCGATAGTAGGTCTGCATCCCAAGCCCCTCCATATAGAAAAAAGGTTTCCGATCTAGCGGGATCAATTGTCGGCCAAAAAGATGAAATAGACTCGATACCGGGTAAGTTGCTTCCGTCAATTTTTTTTAGAATGGGTGCCGCGATAAAGGCACATGGTGTGAAATTAGTTAACGTGTCTAGTTCGAAGTCGGTAGGCTTTACGGCAAATGAACCCGCACTCAGGTCGTTAATGGGTGAGTTCGGTTGGTTGTGTAACGTTAAGGTTGGGCTTCCGCCACCATTGAATACCCACTCTTTTTGCTCTGGGAAATAGGCAAAGAGATCTTTTTTCATCCCCTCATACGTTTGAGCCATCGCAAGGAAATGAGTTTCTTGCGAGCCTGGGAGTTTGGGAATATGGGCATCATAGCCCATCAACCCACTACACCGCATAGTGGATTTTTGAAGAAAGGCAAGGGCTTCATGCCATTCCGATCCCGCAGTAAAACCGCCGCGATGCAAGCCCACATCGATTTCTAAGTTGACCGATAAACGAATATTTTGTGCCTCTGATACTGTAGCGTATTCTTTGAGCCGTTGGGGTGTATCAATCAGCCAATCAATTTTTGCTGATGGGGGATTGTTTTGATAAAATTGTTTGACAAAATCTACAGGCATGGGTTTGCCCAAAAGTAAAGAATACGGGGTGTGACGCGTTAATTTTTCTACATCAGGCGCGTGAAATACCATCATACGTGAGGTATTCATTTTTTGTGCTACATACGTGTACAAACCTGTAAAGGGGAGTGATTTTACCACGACACGAAACTTCGTTCCCGGCTTTAAGAAGCGCTTAGCTTGCGCGAGGTTGCTGTCCAATTTGTCCAAGTCAATCACCAAACAGGGAGTTGATTGGCTATGTGCCTGAAGTACTTTTTGATAAGTCAAAAATAAAGAGGAGTGGGGGTGTCCCCATCTATTTTTTCGCCAAATACCGTAAGCTCCACCAGCAGACGCGAGAAATAAACTAAGCCAAGCTCGTCGGTTCATGTAAATAGGGGTTTTAATGCGGGTGATGTGAAACGATGTTGAGGGTCCAACTGGGTTTTCAATCGCACAAATTCAGGCCATTTGGGGTATAGAGAACCTAGTTCAGCCAACGGGTAAAACGACAATTTACCCCAATGCGGGCGCCCGCCATATGTCGCTAAAATCCCATGAACTTTTTCAAAATAAGGGGAAAAAGGCAAGTTTGCAGCTTGGTGGATCGAAATCGAAAGGCTCGCTTGTCCATAAAATGGAGAAAGCCAGTGAAAGTCCTCAGCCACAACGCGAATCTCCATCGGGAAAAATATTGGCCATTCTTCCTTCCGTCCGAGCTGCCAAATTTTCAATAGGGCCTCCATTCCTTGCTTTAGTGGAATTTGGTATTCCATTTCATTAAACCTGACCTCCCTCGGGCTAGGGAAAATTTCAAATGCATGGCCAATGCGACTACTTTCCGAAAGAATATCTCCCATAATCTCCAGTATCGTCTTACTTCGCTGACCTTGTTGGCCGGAAAGTGACAGCCCGAGGCTTAGCAAAAAGTCATCTGATAAAAAAGGTGTTTGAGGGGGGCTTGAAGGCTTGGTCGTTGGGTTTAGGGTTTTGACTAAACTGGTATCCCCATGAAAAAAGACAAATAACTCGGCGTGCCTGTGTTCTTGAATCAAATTAGGAAAAGCCTCTAAAGCTAGACGTGTTGGGGTCGGGGTTATTTTTTCCTCAAGTCGGTAGGTCGGTATTATTTTCAATTGAATTTGTGTGAAAATACCCAATAACCCTAAGCTAACCGCGCCGGGTAAAGCCCATTCTGAACCCGAAAGGATTTCACCTGAAGCTGTAATGAGCCGAAAGTTTTGCACCATTGCACCCAGGGAAGTCAACGAAAGTCCTGTGCCGTGCGTGGAGGTGGATATTGCTCCGGCGAGGGATTGATGGTTTATATCTCCCTGA
>Ga0209812_10000182_pt1 | contig 58765 bp, 46 predicted proteins | sample JI71714BDNA_FD_187502 | JGI IMG/M metagenome (GOLD analysis project Ga0209812, IMG submission 187502) | Wastewater effluent complex algal communities from Wisconsin, to seasonally profile nutrient transformation and Carbon sequestration -... | ecosystem: Engineered > WWTP > Effluent > Algae...
GACGCCTGGGTGGCCTCTTCCTGTAACGCCTCGACCGCGCGGCTTAAAATCGCAATCTCGCTCCCACCTTGCTGTGACTGTAATACCAGTTGTTGCTCAAGGGCTTCTACAGCCAGCTCTAACTGCTGATAACGCGCGAGGGCTTGCGCTTTCGCTGCAACGGCAGCCTGTGCTTGTGCTAACTCGGACAGTTTAGGTGCTAACCATTGGGTTAAACGTGCATCAAGTTGCTGATATTTAGCGCTATACTGCTGCGCCTCATCATTCGGTAAACAGGCTAACTCTGCAGACAAGCTCTGCCATTGCTCTATTAACTGTTGCTGTAACGCCGGAATTTCAGCAATATTACTGCGCTCACGTAAGGCATTTAACTTAGCCAACAATAACGTAAGTTCTTTGCGTAACTTTACAGGTTTTTGTTTTTGTTCTGCCAATTCAGCTAAGCGCAACGTTAATTCCGCTGCCAAGGTCGGATTTACCTGCTTACTGAGTTTTTCTAACTGTTTTTCATCGGTAATGTCTGCCAATAATAGCCGCTTAAGCTCATCGGGGAACTGGCTATCAAGTAAGCTCTGCTGAATAAGATCCGAACGCTCTAGACGTTGTAATAAGGTAAAACGCAATTGAGGATCTTGCTCTTTTAACGCTAACTGCTCTAAAACTGAACTGCGATTGCACTGCGTAATAAATTTGTGTTTCAAATTATGTTCAACGTCGCCTTGCAACAACTGATTGATCAATTGCTGCTCAGCATACTGTTTCAGTCGCTCAGACGCATCATGTTTACTGGCTTGCCACCACAAAGCAAAGTCATTTAACTGATGTAAAGCCGCTTTACGAACGGCTTCAGCGCCATCATTAAAGGCTAACTCATGCAGTATTTTTTTATGGTCATTGTCGCTTGCCTGCAACGTAGGTAAAGCTTGTAGACGAATCGCAGCATCTGCATGCTGCCATTTCGGTTTAAACCAGCGCTTAAAGATCATCGTGCGTGAACCTTGCTATAGCGGCAGGATCTGAAAATTGTTTTTTCAGTTCAGCCTTAGATTTGTGTACTATCTGCCCGTCTGGGCCCACAGTGAAAATATCTTGAGATTTTAAAACCTTAGATTGGTACGCCATCACCAATTGCAACGTTTGAGCCTTTTGATCCTCGGTTAATAAGGACCCATCAGCCCAACGACCAGTGGCAACGGCGTCAGAGAGCTTCTCATAGGTTTCAGGCGCCATAGCGCTTACAAGTGAACTGAAGTCCATACTATTTTTTTCGCTTTAACCAAATAATGCGGGCACGGCACACCACATACCAAAGAAAGCCCAACGCAATCGCGGCCGTAGAAACATATTCGTTATAACTACCGTTTTCGGGTTGCCACCAATAAAGAATGCCAAAGCCAGCCAAAAACAACAATAACGCCAGCATCGATTGATTCATTAAGGATTGCGATTGTCGCAATATTTTATCTCGATGCTGCGCCGCCAATTTTTCAGGTGTGGCGCCACTTAGCAACGTTTTGCATTTTGGGCATTCAGTTGCTTTGTTAGAAATGCGATGTTCACATACTGGGCAAGAAATAATGGCCATGTCAGGTCCTAACGTAAATCATCAACAACAGCCAAAATTGCAGTCAGGGAATCTTGGCCAAGCTTCATGGAGCGAATATCTGACCAACCAAAGGCTTCGTCAGGTAAATTCGCGTTATCTTTAAACGGCATCTCCAAGGTATAGGCCAAACATGAAAATTGTTCAGCAACCCAATTAGACGCCACGGTAAGATTCGCCTTACCGGGCTCATCTTTACCGTAGCCAAATTCTGTTTGGAATTCTGGCGTAACCATTACCATGGCGGCTTTAAATGCTTCTTCTAATTGCTGCATTTTACCCGAATAGCTGGGTACACCCTCTGCGCCAGCGACAAAGTTATAGGGCAGATTTTCATCGCCATGCACATCTAACAGCATATCAACACCCAGCGCTAACATTTTCTCACGCACTAAATACACCTCAGGGCTTTGCGCCATGGAGGGATTTTGCCATTCACGGTTTAAGTTAACGCCAGCCGCATTGGTACGTAAATGTCCACGCACGCTACCATCTGGGTTCATATTTGGCACAATATAAAACACGGCTTTGGCGAGCAAGGCACGGGCAACACCGTCATCTTCGTCTAATAAACGATCTAAAAAGCCTTCAACAAACCATTCAGCCATGGTCTCGCCAGGATGCTGACGCGCAATAATCCAAATCTTTTTCTTGCTGTCATCAGGCTCCCCAACAACCAACATACTCATATCCCGACCGTCTAAGGTGTCGCCAAGCTCAACTAATTGACAGTTGTAGTCGTTTTGCGCTTGATGCAATAAATCTTGGTGACGCTCGTAGCTATAAGGCGCAAAATAAGCAAAGTATACCGATTCAGCTTCAGGGTAATGGGTAATGGTAAACGTTTTGCCATCAAATTCGCTTTCTACGCGAAACCACGTTTGTCGATCATAAGACGCAACGGCGTGATACGCTTTCCAACCATCTGGATAGGCAGAACCTCCGGCATTCACAATGTGCAGCTTGTGTACCTGCGCATGCGGCGTATTTAAGCGAAAGTGAAACCATTGATAAAAATCTGATTGATTGTCTTTACGAATAGCCAACTGAATATTTTGCGGATCAGTGGCAGCAATAACCTCAATGTTGCCACTGTCAAAATTACTAGTAATTTTCATATTAATCTCTTTAAGGTATAAGTTTCTCGAACGTCGCATACCCTCTAGGTTATCTATCAAAGCAGGTAGCCGACACGCGAAGAACTGTTATGTTTCAGGATTTTCTCGCACAAAGGCGATATCTGCAAATCCCATTTTACTGAACATTTGCTGACGATAATTTTTTACAGCCGCTTTATCTTTAGCGGTATGGTGTAACTGTTTTTCCATCGCCAAAAAGGCGGTTAAATCGATACCTTCTGCGGCGGCCACCGCTTCGTAAAGATCGTAAAAACGATCATAACTAAACGCGATTACCTTTTTTTTACCTTTGTAGGTATAACTGACTTGTCTAGCCAAGCTTAATGCTCCTATGAGGCTTAGCCGATTCACGACACAGCCATAGCGAAAAGAGTAATAGAATGCATCCCATACTCAACGAGTGTAAATCAGCTGTTCGATTCCAAAGCAACAGATTAACCAGCAAACCCGCTGGAATAAGCGCATTATTCATAACGGCGAGCGTGCCACTGGATACCTGAGCAGCGCCTTTATTCCATGCATAATATCCAAAGCCCGATGCCACCAAACCCAACCAGAATAACACGGTCCATTGCGTTAGGGTTTGCGGATACGATGACGTGCCAAAAAACCACCAGGCAGGTAACGCAATGAGTAACGCTCCCAGGTAAAACCAACCAAAGGCCAAATGCTGATCCATCTGAGATGGCTGCGCCATCAGTAATTTTTTATACCCGACTTGTCCTGCTGCAAAACATAGGTTAGCGCCTTGTACAATCATAAAACCCAACCAATAATCTGGCGCAGGGATCCCCTCTCGCATAACCGCTGCCGCTGCGACAGCAAAAACGGCGGCTACTAAAAATCGCGCGTTAAATCGACCACTGAGTAAATCATAAAGTAACGTAATATAAATTGGGGTAAAAATGGTAAACACTAATACTTGCGGCACGCTAAGGAATAAAAAGGAATGATAGTAAAACAAATACATCACACCCAATTGCACAGCGCCAAGTAACATAAGCGAAATGGCGTAACCAATGCTCCCCCGATAGCGAAGTAAAAACGGTAAAAACACCAATAATGCCAGTGCGACACGTGTTAGCACAGCAAAATAGGCATCTACTTGCCCAGCTAAATATTCGCCAATCAAACTAAACGAAAATGCCCATAACAGGGTTACGCCAAACAAATAGCGCATTACGCAATTTTCGCCTGTTTTTCTACTGGCGCTGCATACATGTTAACCAAAAGCGGCTGCGCGTCCTCAGGTAAATCGGATAATTTATCATGCCAAGCTTGACGATGCGTTTCATCAACCACTTGGGTGCCGACACCTGCAGCCAAATAATTAATAGGAAATAAGCGGTATTGTTGCCAAATTTGCTGATCAATCAATGTTGCCAACGCATCGGCATCATCGGGTATGGTGGTTAATGGTTTGCCAAAGGCCACATGCACTCGCCCTTTAAATCCCACTATACCCTTAATTATTGTGTCGATATCCTCAAACTCGCCCTTTTGATAGTGTCCATGCTGTTGTTTTTGCCACAACTCATTAACTTTGTCTTTATCGCAAGGATCAAACTCGTAAGATAAACATACGGGGACAATATTTAATCCGCCCAGATAATCACTAAAACGCTCACCCCGTTTTTTTCCTTCCATGTAAAACATTTTTAAAATGGCCGGATCGGTTTCATCATTACCATCTTTGGCGCGCCCTTCTTTTTGTGCGATCCAAATAGACTGGCCTTCCTCAAGCGAGTGTTTAATATAACCCGATAATTGTGATAGGTTTTTAAGCATTTCCCGTGGGCCCTTAGCGCCACGTTTCACAATAAAACTTTTATTTAATTTCATCAGTTCAGTTGCACACGCTTTTCGCAACAAATTATCACCAATGGCGATACGCAACGTATCTAGTCCTTGCTGATGTAAACTCCAATTGACCAGCGCCGGATCCATTGCAATATCACGATGATTGGAAATAAAAAGATAAGGTTTACTCGGATCAAGCTGCTCTATACCGCTACACGATACTTGCACAGTAGACTTCGCAATCATTTGCTCCATAAATGTCGCAACCTGCAATTGCACCTGATTTACGGTACGCAGTTTTGACCATTTTCGTTTCAAGAAAAACTTTACGCCCGCCGACAATAGCCAACCAAATTTTCCAGCCAAATGGGGAAAGCGATAATGCAAAATAGCATCAATAAATTCTTGATCAGCAATCAATCGACTAATCGCAGCTTGCACTTCTTCATCATGATAAGGCCGAATATCGGCATAGGGATCAGTAATTACGTCGGTCACGCTTGTTTAAACACCTTAAAAAAACACATTGGCATATTCTACCCGTTCAGCCAGATTAAACCAGAGTGACCAGCGTATTTTGCCGACAAGTTACCCCAGTACTATGCCCACATAACACAAATAGCTGCCACCAATATGCAGCCTAGCCCCACTTTATCGCGCTGTTTCAACGTTTCTTTAAAAAAGAAGACAGAAATGCATACGGTAAATAACATTTCAATTTGCCCCAATGTCTTTACCAGTGCTACGCGTTCTAAGCTCATGGCAGTGAACCAACAAATCGTACCCACACAACTTGTTACGCTTATTAATAGCGACAATCGCAGCTGTTTGAACAATTGCCGTAAGGTGGCAACATCGCGCAGCATTAACCAAAGCACTAAGCTTAGCGCTTGCAAGCTAATAACTAAAAACACCACCCACGCGGCACTAAATGGAAAGGGTAAACCCAACGCTAAGCTTGCTTCTCGTGCAAATAAAGATGACAAAGCAAACGCCAAACCACTGCCTAACCCAATTAACATCGTATGCCACGTTAGATCGCGTAAGCGGCTACCACTGAGTAAGAACACCGCATAGCCGCCAAGCAATACACCGAACCACCCCAAAGGACTCAATGTCGATGAAAAAAATACGGCGCCTAACAGTGCGGCCAGTACGGCTTCACTTTTCGCTAACCCTACCCCGATGGCATAATTACGCTGCTGAAAAAGTAGCACCATCAAGGCGGTAGCAATAATCTGACAGAATGCAGTCAAAATAATAAAAAGGCTCACGTTTAGCGAAAACATGGCAGATAGCGCGGAGTTTACCTGCTGCGGCTCGGAGGCCCCCCAGTACAACAGCGCTAAATAGCCCCCCGCAATTGGCCAAGCAAATATAAAACGTGCCAAGGTAACGCCGGTCGCATTTACAGTACTGCTTAATTGTTTTTGAAACGCATTACGCCAAGACTGAATAAACGCAGCAACCAGCGTAAAAGGGATCCACAACACAAGATTGACCTAAAAAAAGTAAGGATCACCATTATAGCAATCTAGAAAGCCATAACCTACCTTATGGTATGATAAAGACGGTAACGAATAGAAAACTAAACTAAACAGTATGCTATTTGAGATTAATCAAGTAATTTTGTTGAAAAAAGCCGCAGTTGCACAAAAGCGCATTGCAATTCGTTAGAGAATCATTATGATACGCAGCACGTCGGTACGTAGCGCAGCTTGGTAGCGCACTTCGCTGGGGGTGAAGGGGTCGGAGGTTCGAATCCTCTCGTACCGACCATTAAATTCCCTAAAAGCCTGCTTATTGCAGGTTTTTTTATGCAGTTTCTCCGCCTTCTGATGTAAATCCTCCACTTTTTCTATGTAATTCTTTAATCTTACCCCTGCTTCTCAAAAACCTGCCTCTCAAAAAAAATCATTCATCGGTTCTTGGGTGCCATCGTGATGTTTCAGAGGGTAATCCAATCATATCTGTTACGACGTAAACTGTGTTAGTCTGTTTCAGCTTTAGAAACCCAATAAAGAGGATAGAATTGATGTTTGCCAAGAAATTGTTGACCTCATTAAGCTCAGCCACCCTACTTTTAATGTCATTAAACGCGTTTGCCGCACCGTTTACCCAAGCCCCCTTACCCTATGCGGCAGAGGCTCTAGCACCGGCCATCGATGCCAAAACCATGGAAATTCATTATGGTCGTCATCATTTAGCCTACATAAACAACTTAAATGCCCAAGTTGAAACCTTTCCAGAGTTAGCCACGTTAACTCTGGAACAAATGATGGCCAAAATGTCGACCTTTAATGCTGCCGTTCGTAACAATGGTGGTGGTCATTATAACCATCAATTATTTTGGGAATTAATGGCCCCTAACGGCCAAGGCGGATCGCCTTCATCAGCATTAAAAGCCGCCATTGAACGTGATTTTGGTTCATTAGATGCGATGAAAACGGCGTTCAATCAAGCTGCAGCTACCCGTTTTGGCTCTGGTTGGGCATGGGTTATTGTCAATAAAGACGGTAAATTACAAATCACATCAACAGCAAATCAAGACAATCCGCTGATGGATGTCGTTACTGAACGCGGTCAACCGATTTTAGCCTTAGACGTGTGGGAACATGCTTATTATCTGAACTATCAAAACCGCCGAGGGGATTACAGTCAGGCGTGGTGGCAACTGGTAAATTGGAACAAAGTTAATCAGTTATTTGAACAAGCACAACGTTAATCTAGTTGAGCTTGCCATGAAAGGTTGATTGCCAAAGGCCGCAGTGCTTTGTACACTGCGGCCTTTTTAAGAGTTGGAAACGCACATGGCACAGAAAGCCACTGTATTTAAAGTGCAATTGCAAATTGCCGATATGGATCGGCATTATTATGCTGATCATAATTTAACCCTAGCCCAGCATCCCTCAGAAAACGATGAGCGGATGATGTTACGTTTACTTGCGTTTGCACTTAATGCAAACGATTCATTACATTTTACCAAAGGTCTAAGTAGCGAAACGGAGCAAGCCGAATTATGGGATGTTGCCTTAAATGGCACCATAAATCTGTGGATTGAATTTGGTCAATCTGACGAGAAGTGGTTACGAAAAGCCTGCCATAAAGCGCAGCGGGTCATTCTATTTTGTTATGGCGGCCGAGTGGTGCCCGTGTGGTGGAAAACCAATAGTGCTGCCCTCGCGCGTTACACTAACTTAACCGTTATCGATATTCCAGACACTGCTGTAACGGCAATGGCAACATTAGTGAATCGTAACATGCAATTACAATGTAATATCAGTGAGGGCCAGATATGGCTTTCAGATGCTAATCAAAGCGTATTAATTGAACCACAGGTGTTAAAACAGGGTAGCTAACACCCAACATATCTTTGGTTAGGATTCTTTTTTACGACGCCTTTGTAACGACGATGCTTTAGCGCGTATTTTGTACCACGTACTGAATAGCCCCTGAATAGGGTAAAGGGCTATTCCCTAGAATAGTGATTATAGACTACGAGATCTCAAACTACGTAAGTCGCGGATCGCTCTGAGTAACACCAGCATGCAGTTGATGCTTATTGACACATGCCAACAAGGCAGGATACGCATCCACCTCTAGCAATTCTCTATAGATAACCCAATCCATCAAACTGAATAAGGCCATAGTAGGATAATGCCACTGGTCAAACTCATGATTGGCCGCTTGTTGTTCTAACACAAACATGGACGCAGCAATACGCTCTTTTTGCGCATTAAAAAATAGACGATCCTCATTCGTATCCAAGCCGCTACGCTGACATAGAAATAACGACACCAAAGAATCGTTTACAGCATTAATCAAGGTTAATTGATTTTCTTGATACCAGCTTAGAGGCGTTATTGCCAGATGTGCTGCTAGATAACGGTAAATCACGCCAGAATCAAAAATAACCTGCTCGTTGTGTTCTAACATTGGAATTTTCAGTGTTGGATTCAGATCAAGTAATTTCTGACGATCTGCTTCTGCAAAAATTTGCATATTTTCATAGTGATATGGTTGTTCAGCCAGTAGTAACCGTATACGCCGAACGTAAGGTGAAGTTTGTGAGCCATAAAGTTTCATCGTTTTCCTTATTGCATCTGGGTTAAAAATAGATCTAAATTCTCGGGGGCATTATTGCCAAGCTATGCAACTTTATTGCATAATAATCACGCTTCATTTTTGCTTTATAAGCTTTTCTGCCCACGCCTTGCGTGGGCTTTTTAGTTTAGAGAACTACGCCCCTTTATCATCATGACTTATGCGGCTTGCCACTGCCCCTGTTTGTTGTTGGTATTTGGCATCCGTTCGTTTGTTATAGGGCCGATCCGCAGGACCTGTCATTAATTCAAAGTTTAACGCGCCAATCTTCATGTTCGGACGCAGTGCTAAAGGCAATTTACCGCTGTTATAAAATTCTAGAACAATATTCCCTGACCAACCTGGATCAATCCGGTGTGCAGTGACATGCACCATCAAGCCTAAACGTGCCAAGGATGATCGTCCATCTAACCAGCCCACAATATCATCCGGTAAGGTGACCGATTCTAATGTCACCCCCAAGGCCAACTCAGCGGGGTGCAAAATAAATACGCCATCCTCTGCTAATACAATCTCATCACTCATTACCGAATTAAGCGCAGCATCAACTTGTGCGCGTGGCCCACTTAAATCAATAAACGGAGCTGCGTGTGCTTGAAAAACCCGAAACTTATTCCCTAAGCGAATATCAACACTGACCCCGCTAATCATATCGGCATCTGGCAAAGGGCTAATACGAATTTTATTTTCTGCCATATATCGTTCAATATCGCGGTCACATAATCTCATCTTTAGTCATCCGTTATAATAATTTCAACCGAAGGGTGCTCCGGTGCGTCACCACTTAATCGTTGTAACAACGCCAAGCTAATCATTTGATATAGAGTATTCATGGCTTCGTTACCTTTATCAAGCGCCATGCCCGAATCAGCTTGAATGCGTATCGCACTTTGTAAAGGCAATTGCCCTAATACCGGCACGTGATAACGCTGCGCTAAATGTATTCCTCCCGCGGTCCCAAATACATCGTCTTGGGCGCCGCAGCTTGGACACAGATAAAAACTCATGTTTTCAACTAACCCCAGCAGCGGGATGTTAACGTGTTGAAACATGGTGATGGCTTTTTTAGCATCCGCCAAAGCTAAATCTTGTGGCGTCGTTACCACTATGGCGCCGGTAACGGGCAATTTTTGCGATAAGGTTAATTGGATATCCCCGGTGCCCGGTGGCATATCAATCAATAACACATCTAAGTCAGGCCATACCGTTTCATTAATCAATTGCAGTAAGGCCTGACTGGCCATGGGCCCCCGCCATACTGAGGCCTGTTCAGGATCAACTAAAAAGCCTATAGATTGCAACACAACGCCGTGCTGCTGCAACGGGAGCATCAGCTTATTATCAGGCGAGGTTACTTTGTGCCCTTGCAAGCCAAACAGGGTGGGAACCGAGGGACCATAGATATCGGCATCCAATAATCCCGCACGCACACCTTGTGCCGCCAAGGCCATCGCCACATTAGCGGCAGTGGTTGATTTTCCCACCCCGCCTTTACCAGAGGCGACCAATACCACACAGTGTATCCCTTTAAATACCGGCGGCAATTGTCGAATTTTTTCACAGCATGCGGTAATACTGTCTAAAACTGTCTGCTTTTCAACAGAAGACCCGCCACCGATAGGTTCGCCAAATGCTGATGAGGTCATGGCCGAGAGTTCTGTATGGGCAGCCGATGGCGCCTGCTGCAAAACCTTATCCTGCAGGGCGATTGTCGCTGCTGATTTTTTCAACCAATTGAACATTATTACTCCAAAACTCAGAAAAACAGGCATTTTTCCCAGCAATCATGCTTTGCCGGATGCGATTTTATGGTGGCTATAGTATCATTACCTCACATATTTTCAGTTATTTATGCAAGAGCAATTACCCATGTCAACACGGAAAATTCTGATCACCAGCGCGTTACCTTATGCCAATGGCCCTATCCACCTTGGTCATTTACTGGAGTATATCCAAACCGACATTTGGTCTCGTTTTCAGAAAGCCCGTGGCCATGAATGTTTTTATGTCTGTGCTGATGATGCTCATGGCACGCCTATTATGTTAAAAGCGCAGCAACAGGGTATTACGCCAGAAGAGATGATCGCCAAAACTAAAGTTGAGCACATGGCTGATTTTGCCGACTTTGCCATTGCCTTTGATCATTATCACTCAACACACAGTGAAGAAAACCAATTTTTTGCCAATCAAATTTACCAACGATTACACGCGGCAGGCCATATCAAGCGTAAAACCATTAGCCAATTATATGATCCCCAAAAAGAGATGTTTTTACCGGATCGTTTTGTCAAAGGGGATTGCCCAAAATGCGGTGCCTTAGATCAAAATGGTGATAGCTGTGATGTATGTGGCGCAACCTATAGCCCAACCGAAGTGAAAAATCCGCGCTCGGTGGTGTCGGGCGCTACCCCTGTATTAAAAGACAGTGAACACTATTTCTTTGATTTACCCGCGTTTGCCGACATGCTGCAACAGTGGACCCGCAGCGGTGCCTTGCAAGATGAAATGGCGAATAAGCTGCAAGAGTGGTTTAAAGATGGCCTACAAATGTGGGATATCAGTCGTGATGCGCCTTATTTTGGGTTTGAAATACCCGGCGCACCCGGTAAATTCTTCTATGTTTGGTTAGATGCGCCAATTGGATATTTAGCAAGCTTTAAACATCTGTGCGATAAAATTGGACTTGATTTCGACAGTTATTGGGCCGTTGATGCCGATGCCGAGGTCTATCATTTTATCGGTAAAGATATCATTTACTTTCACAGTTTATTTTGGCCAGCCATGCTTGAAGGCGCAGGTTATCGTAAACCCAGTGCCATTTTCGCCCACGGTTTTGTCACGGTTAATGGCGCTAAAATGTCAAAATCGCGCGGTACCTTTATTAAGGCCCGTACCTATTTAGACAACTTAGATCCAGAATACCTACGCTATTATTTTGCATCGAAGCTAAGTAGCAGCATTACCGACTTAGATCTCAATCTGGAAGATTTTACGCAAAAAGTAAATGCCGACTTAGTCGGGAAAGTGGTTAATATCGCGAGCCGTTGTGCTGGATTTATCAGTAAACGTTTCGATGGTCAACTCGCTGCCACCTTAGCAGAACCGGCGTTGTTTGCCGATTTTATCAGTGCCGGTGAGAGCATAGCGCAAAGCTACGAACAACGTGAATTTGCCAAAGCCATTCGCGACATCATGGCGTTAGCCGATAAAGCCAATCAGTACATCGATGCTAAAGCACCATGGGTATTGGTAAAAGAAGCATCGACAGAGCAAGACGCACATGCCGTATGCACCATGGGATTAAATTTATTCCGCGTTTTAATGCATTATTTAAAGCCTGTTTTACCGAAGATGGCGGCCGATACCGAAGCCTTTTTAAATACCGAACTGCTTTGGAGTAACTATCACATGCCACTACTGGCACATGCTATTAACCCCTTTAAGGCGTTAATGCAGCGGGTTGATCCGGTTAAAGTACAGAATATGGTGATGGCCTCTACCGAGAATTTGCAGCCAACAGTGCAAACGCCTCCCGCTGCAGCCGTAGCAGTGAGCCCAACCCCTTCGACCGTGGCCGCACGCGATCCCATTAGCGAGACGATCAGCATAGACGATTTTGCCAAAATCGATTTGCGTATTGCACGTATTGTTGCTGCCGCGCCGGTTGACGGTGCCGACAAGCTTGTGCAATTAACCTTAGATATCGGCGCAGGTGAAACGCGTCAGGTGTTCGCAGGGATCAAAGCCGCTTACAGCCCTGAGCAGCTAATTGGCCGGCAAACCGTAATGGTCGCCAACCTCGCACCACGTAAAATGCGTTTTGGTCTTTCTGAGGGCATGGTATTAGCCGCCGGACCCGGTGGTAGCGATATTTTTCTGCTTAGCCCCGACGAAGGTGCTTTGCCCGGTATGCGTGTAAAATAGTTTATTGTTAAGAGGTAACAGGATGTCTTCACCGTTTCGTAGTTTTTCGTCGCTGTTTTCTACCACCTTAATCATGGTGTTAGGTGCCGGCTTACTCACCACCTATCTGGCCCTATCCTTGGCCAGAGATGGCGTAGAACAACTGTGGATCGGTGGTATGATGTCAGCCTACTACTTTGGCTTAGTGGTCGGTTCTAAAGTTGGCCACCGTTTAATTGCCCGAGTAGGTCATATTCGAACCTTTGTTGCCAGTGCCGGTATTGTTACCGCATCGGCGTTGTGTCATGCACTGACCGATAGTTTAGAGCTTTGGCTGTTTTTGCGGGTGGTCGTTGGCACGGGCATGATGTGCCAATACATGGTTCTGGAAAGTTGGTTAAACGAACAAGCCGAGAGTAATCAGCGTGGTACCGTATTTGCAGGCTATATGATCGTATCCTATCTAGGGATGGTTGGTGGCCAAACCGTGCTCTCACTTTTCCCAGAATTAGGGTTACAACCGTTATTACTGGTCGGCATTTGTTATGCGCTATGTATCGTGCCAATTGCGTTAACTCGCCGCATTCACCCGCAGCCTTTACACCCTGCCCCGTTAAAAATTCTCACGTTTTGGCGCAAAGTGCCCCAGTCATTAACCACGATTTTAATTGCAGGCGGTATCTCTGGCTCATTTTATGGGCTTGCCCCCGCCTTTGCTGCAGGAACTGGCTTAAGCAATGCCGAAGTTGCAACCTTTATGTCAGCCACAATTTTAGCGGGTTTACTGGCACAATGGCCTATGGGTAAGCTGTCAGATCGTATTCCACGCAGCAGGTTGCTCCGCATCAATAGTGCGCTATTAGGCTTGTTGGTATTAGCCATATCATTATTGCCAATGTCGGGGCCTCTTTTGATCGGTGCCACATTTTGCTTCGGCATTTTAGCTTTTACGCTTTACCCCCTCGCCACTGCGCTAGCGAATCAAAATATTGAACAGCCCGAGCGTGTCGCACTATCGGCAACCATTTTACTCACGTTTGGCATCGGCGCGACCATCGGCCCATTAATTGCCTCTCTTGTGATGCAGTTGCTTGGTAACAGCATGTTGTATCTGTATATGGCCGTATGCTGCTTAATCCTGTTTTTACGACTTACTCGTGTTAACTATAATCAGAAAACAGCAAAAAAATTGTTGGCGCAACAACACTCTTCAGATTACCAATTGGCCTCTGGCGATTTGGTGTCTTCGCCATTAGCAGCCGCTCTGGACCCACGTGTCGATGAAGAATTAGTACAACAACAAATGCGTGATGAGCCAGTTATAGATACGGATTCACCACAAGTGTCGGAGGGATCTCCTTTACATCCTAATCCAGAACACCGCACTGAATTAAGTACCACACACCGTGAAGAGGCATCGACTTCAAAAGATTCACCAAGTGGGGTTAACCAAGATCCCGCGTCAGGTGAAGGCACCACGACACATTCAGCACAAACGGTATCTGCCCCCCCCGTTAACCCAAGTACTAAATCAATTTAGACAGTTGTTATAGAACGTCATAACAGCATATTATATAAACAGGGGCGCGTAAGTTAGCCAACTTACGCGCCCCTGCCATTTCGCAACCCTCAATCTCGTTTTACCCTCATGACACACTGAGATTAAACTTGGTGAGTAAATTGTGGCTGCGAAAGAACCAATCAGCACGCTACGCAGCCAATCTTGATATAAAATTAGTTTTGTAACGTCACTGCTTTATTCCACAAGTTTTGATTTTTTTGATTTAAAAAATAATCGTCTGGGTGCCAAGAACGGGGAATAAGTGGCGAAGCCATTCGCTCTTCAAAGTTGTAAACCAATTTACGTAAAATTTCTAATAGCCGTTCTTCGGGCACGATCTCTAATTTACGACGTGCCTGTGGAAAATACAGATTATTCTCAACACTCAAAACGCAGCCTCGAGCGGATGCTTGATACGTTAAGCTATAGGTCACAATACGACAGAGTGCTTTTTTAAATTCAGGCGGATATAAACCGGTCACAATAGCGTACTCATAACGTTCCATATCGTTGCCGTCAGAATCTTTTGGAATATAGGGAATACCAAACCCCTGCGGGAACATGCCTACAATTTTCAAAAAGGCGTCGACACTTTGCTGACTTAGGCGTCCCAACTCGGCACTTTTTTCAAGGGCTAACGCCGCTTTGGGTAAGTCTTCATAATTATAATTATGCTTAGTAGAGAGCACCATGGCGGTATAAACTTGGGGAATTTTTAGGATGTTCCCGATACCATGCTGCGGCTTTGCTGCCTGTTTTAGCAACAATAACACTAATTCGCGCTTTTCTAGTTCAGATTGCAAAAACCGATCACGTTCCTCTTTATCGCGACCCATATAGCGGCCCGTTCCCAAGGCTTGTTGCACATAGTTTATCGACTCACTGTAGCTGGTTTGCAAAAACGTAATACGCTCATCCGCTTCTAATTCACGAAACTCATCGAAACTGCCCTCTGGCCCTTTTAAAATGGCTTGGCAAATAGGATGGCACCGGCCAATATCTTGCAATATAGCAGCCATCAACACCGGGACATGCACATCGTCACGATACGGATGGTATACAGTCTCATCATCGTAGCGTAACGTCTTACCCTCTTTGTAACGGGCCATAATAAAAGGATGATCGACTAATCCATCCATCACTAACCGATCTAACAACCGCACACATAAAACGGCTTTATACAAATGACGGGCTTTTTGATTTTCTTTGGTGACATTTTTACCACGGGTTGGGCAAATCAGTTGAATAGTTCCCAGCATTTTCGCGGAGTACGTATTGGTTTCAGTAAAACTATCGCTTTGACATAACGTTAAAATATCTCGGCAAAGTTGCTGCAAGTTCATGTAACGCTGGTATTTTTCTTCTTCTTCTTTGTCTTCAAAGCTTTTATGTTGCGTTTCTGCTTGTTTTAAATTGCGACTGATCCCTGATTGTTCGCTTTTTTTGGATTGTTGCTGCCGATTTTCAAATAAAAATACTTGCTGCTCTAACTCCGCTTTTTGCTGCTGCCGTTGCTCTAGCCCAGCAAACCAATGTACTGCTTGCTCATACAGAGAATCTTGCAAAGGACTGGTGTGATAAATACGTTCAATAAGACGTTGAATGACTTTTGCATAAGCGGCTTTACCAAAACTTAATGCCATACTGTTTATTATCCTTTATCAAAAACAGTGTTAAAACCGTTACTCTCGTGACGTTTAGTGTTTAAACATGGCGTTATGCTCAACACGCCTGTACCACACACTTCAGCTGTTAAAAACACAGTACGAGTTTACCAATCGTATTGTTACTCCTAAGTAACGCATGCGCCGCATCGACATCGCTAGCAGCAAAAGTAGCATGCAAAACTGGCTGTAGGGTGTTAGCGTGCAGCGCGTCAGCAAAATCAGACATAAAATCGGCAGTGAGCTGTTGTTTATAAGCCGGATCACGATTACGCAGTGTTGAAAATAAAAGCTGCCCGCGTTTTTGAAACAACCCAGCTAAATCAAATTCTGTAAGCACGCGGCCCCCCATCATGGCGTACACAATTATTTTTCCATCCAACGCCAGTAAACGGGTATTTGCCGCTAAATAACTGCCCGCTACCGGATCTAAGATCAGATCACAACCGGTTGGCCAATGGTCAAGCAATCGCGCTACAAAATCGTCTTCACGATAATTAATTGCACTATCTGCTCCCAGTTTTAAACATGCTGCGGCTTTAACATTTGAACCCACAGTGACAGCAACCTGTAAGCCTTTGGCTTTAGCCAGCATAATTGCTGAGGTACCTACGCCACTGGCACCAGCGTGTAACAGTACGCGCTGCCCAGCACTCGCTTGCCCTATCGTAAAGAGTAATTGATAGGCCGTTAAAAACGTTTCTGCCGTTGCCGCAGCCTGAGCCATTGACCAGCCAACAGGCACATCTATCGCTTGTGATGCTGGCAGAATGACATACTCTGCGTAACCACCGCCGTTTACTAAGCCAAATTTTGCATGGCCAAGATGTTCATCTAAGGAGGTATCCCCCACCGCAACCACAATACCAGACGCTTCAAGACCCAAAATATCACTATCGCCTTTGGGTGCAGGATAGCGTCCTTGACGCTGCATTAAATCCGCGCGATTAATGCCCGCGGCTGCCGTCTTTAATAATAATTGACCGGGCGCAGGTTTTGGCACACGCACAGTTTGCCAGGCTAATTGGCTATTTTCACCAGGATTAATCACCTGAATGGCATGCATCACATCAGGAATTGTAAAATTCATACGGCTCCAGACCGACTTTCTAACGAATTTACTTTAGCTTTGTCGGGCTCTTCTCTAAAATGCGGACTTTAGTCTAGCACAGCGTATTTCATAACATGAACAAAAGCATTACTCTCCCAGCCATCATTTTACAAGAAGGGCGTGAAAAAGCCTTAAATCGCCGCCATCCTTGGCTGTTTTCAAATGCTATTGATAAGGTATTAAACACCCCTAATCGTGGCGATACGGTTGAAGTGTTAAGCAGTAAAGGGCAATGGCTTGCCCTCGCCGCTTACTCACCGAGCTCACAGATCCGTGCGCGGATTTGGACCTTTGATCAGGCCGAGCAAATCGATTTAGCGTTTTTTATTCGTAAAATTGCGCGGGCTTGGCAATTACGGTTAAGTTTATTTAATCCCAATCAAACCGACGGCCTACGTGTGATTGCGGCAGAGTCAGATGACCTTCCTGGTATTACCATTGATAAATATCAGACCGTGCTAGTGGTACAATTGCTCTCTGCCGGCGCCGACGCAAAACGGGCGCTGATTGTGAAGGCATTACAACACGTTTTTCCCGAGCACAGTATTTTTGAACGTTCAGATGTTGATGTGCGCAAGAAAGAAGGGCTTCCTTTAGTGACTGGCTGGTTGTATGCAGCGCAAACGCACGGAGAAGTCTTTATTAAAGAACATGGCATGCAATTACTGGTCGATGTAATACAAGGCCATAAAACCGGTTTTTATCTTGATCAACGCGCCAGTCGTGCCGCCGTAAGGCGTTTTGCGCAAGATGCTGAGATATTAAATTGTTTTAGCTATACCGGTACTTTTGCCGTAGCAGCCTTGGCTGGGGGCGCCAAACATGTCACCAACGTGGATATGTCAGAACTTGCGCTTGCCACCGCTACACGCAACGCTGAGCTTAATCAGTTAGATTTAAGCAAAATGACCAATATCAAGGCTGATGTGTTTAAATTGCTTCGCCAATATCAAGAACAAGGCAAATTGTTTGATTTGATCATTTTAGATCCGCCAAAGTTTGTCGAAAACAGATCTCAGCTTAATAGTGCCTGTCGTGGCTATAAAGACATTAATCGACTTGCTATGCAGTTAGTCAAACCAGGTGGCTTACTATTTACCTTTTCTTGCTCGGGATTAATGGAAGAAGCACTGTTTCAAAAAGTAGTGGCAGATGCCGCTTTAGATGCACAGCGAAATTGTTTATTTATTGAACGTCTACAGCAAGACAGTGATCATCCTGTTGCCAGTTTTTTCCCAGAAGGCCATTACCTTAAAGGATTAATTTGTAAGATTTATTAAGCCAAAACCATCAAAAGCCCCACGCTAATAACCGTTAACGTGGGGTTTTTTATTACGGTAGCCAGTTTATTTACTCGCGTGTTAATTTAATTCAATAAACGCCAAACCCAAGTTATAAACGTCTTCACTTTCTTGGCTACAACGCATTACTTTCGCCGTTGCGTCAAGCGGTGCAACACTGGCGTTTGGTGATTCTAGTCGAACACGAATTAACGTACCCATTTCAAGCGGCTCATCCACCTCAACCGCCATACCCGAGGCACTGAGATCACGACAGATACCATCAATAACCCGCGCCGCTTCTGGATCATTAATCATTAACTTAACATCAGCATTGACCATCATCCGATAAAAATGCCGATTATCACTTCTGTTTAACATCGTTTTACCCTCAGTGCCCTTTTCTCTATCTTAGCAAGGTCTACAAATGCTGCAACAAGATTATTTCAACTCCTGTACCGCATGAATAATTCGCTTTAATGAGATGGGATAAGGCGTACCCAATTGCTGTGCATGTTGCGACACTTTTAATTCTTGCAACATCCAGCTAATGGCCACTACGGCATCGGGTAATGGTTGCCCTGCAAACTTGCCTAACAACTGTGCATAAGCGGTTTGCGCTTTATCATATTCATGCATTAACAATCGATCACGATTGGGATCGACCGGTAATTTCTCTAACCGTTTTAGCATCGCGGCTAAGTAACGCTGAATATCGTCTAATTTATCCGCCCCATGCGCACTCACAAAACCTTTAAAAATAAGCTGCTCTAGCTGCGACTTTACATCGGCCTGTGCTTGAAAATGGGCTAAGTCTACCTTGCCTTTTAAACGTTTTTGGATGTCATGATATAGCGTTAAAATACGCTCTACGTTTAACGCTATTTGGCGTACCTGCTCACCCAACTCTGCGCGGAGTATCTCTCGTACCTGATTAAATTTCGTCGCATCCTGTACCGGCAAGTATGCATAAATAATGGCATCGGTGGCAGCAGCGATACAATCATCAATCAAATCCAATACCTTGCCAAAAGGATTAAAGTACAACCCAAGTTTAGCTTTGTTCGGTAAAGATTCTTGTAAATACTTCACCGGAGAAGGCACATTTAACAAGAGTAAACGTCGTAATCCTTTAATATGAGCGTGTGCTGCGCGTTGCGGATTGTCCAAAAGCCTGATGGCAACACTCTGCCCTTCATCAACTAACGCTGGGAACGCTTTGATTTCAAAGCCCGCTTGAAGCTTAATGTATTCTTGCGGCAATGGTCCAAATGTCCATTCTGTTAACGCGGTCTGTTCAATACCCTGCTCAGCGACTTCACTTAAACTTTGTTGTACTTCCCCTTGTAATTGCTGTTTCAATAATGCCAGTGAACGTCCTTGCGCAACGAGCTTATGCGCATCCACGATTTTAAAGTTCATCCGCAAATGTGCAGGTAAGCTGGTTAAGTCCCAAGCATCTTCAGGGATGGTCACTCCCGACATCCGTTTTAACTTCGTGCTGACAACACTCAATAAGCTGTCATCGCTTGGTACCAAGCTTTGCAGCAAGGCATCAGCATAATTGGGCGCTGGTACAAAATTTCGTCGATATTGTTTGGGTAACGATTTAATCAGTGCCACTAATAATTCATGGCGCAGCGCTGGAATTTGCCAATCAAAACCGTGATCATTAAGCTGGTTCAACAAGGCGAGCGGGATCACAACACTAACGCCATCATCGGGCTCACCCGGGGCAAAGTGGTATTCAAGCGGCAGGGTTAAATTACCTTGTTGCCATGTTTCCGGGAATTTTGCGGCAGTGATCTCTGAGGCATCACGTTGATATAAGGCTTCAGGATCAAAATTTAAAAAAGACGCATCGTGTTGACGTTGCTTTTTCCACCATTTACTAAAATCGATACGATTATTCGCCCACAGCGGAATACGCTCGGCATAAAAAGCGGCCAGGGCGTCATCATCAATCAAAATATCGCGGCGTCGCGATTTTTCTTCAAGATCTTGCACTTGAGCAATGAGGCGTTGATTGTGCGCTAAAAAAGCTTCATCAAGACCAAGCTCACCGTTAACCAACGCTTCACGTATAAAAATATGCTGCGAAACGGCTTCATCAATTTTGCTATACAGCACGGGCCGTTTGCCCACAATAATAACGCCATATAACGCCACTTGTTCAAAAGCGACGACGGCGCCTTTTTTCTTTTCCCAATGCGGCTCACTATAACTGCGGTTCACCAAATGTTGTGCCAACGGCTCGATCCATTCAGGCTCTATTTTCGCAAGCGTACGCGCATACAAACGACTGGTTTCAACCCACTCAGCGGCCATTACCCATTTGGGTTTACGCTTAAATAAATGGCTACCAGGGAATGCATAAAACCGAGTTTGTCGTGGACCTAAATAATCCGCGTCACTGTCACGACAACCTATTTGGCCTAGCAAACCCGTTAACAGTGAACTGTGTAAGGCTTGATAACCGGCAGCCTGTGGATTCATCCGCAATTGCTGTTCTTGCGCTAACTGCGTCAGTTGTGCGACTAAGTCTTGCCATTCTCGCACGCGTAAATAGTTTAGGCACTCTAACTTGCACAGGCGTCTAAACTGATTATTACTTAATGCATCTTGTTGCTGCTGTAAGTAATCCCATAGTTTTAACCAACTGGCAAAATCAGAATCCGGATCGGCAAAACGTGCATGCAACTCATCGGCTTTTTGCTGTTTATCTAAAGGTCGTTCCCGTGGATCTTGAATAGACAACGCGGCAACAATCACTATGACTTCTTTCAGCGCGCCCATGTCACTTGCTGCAATGACCATCCGCGCTAAACGCGGATCAATGGGTAACCGCGATAATTGACGGCCTAACGGCGTTAATTGTAAGGCTTGCTGACCGCGTAGCTGTGCTACCGCACCCAATTCTTCTAATAGTTTAATACCATCATTAACAAAGCGACTATCGGGTTTCTGTAAGAACGGAAAGGCCGCAATATCCCCCAACCCCAGCGCCAGCATTTGCATAATAACCGAGGCTAAGTTGGTTCTTAATATTTCAGGATCGGTAAACTCGGGTCGGCCTAAAAAATCTTCCTCGCTGTAGAGCCTAATACAAATCCCCGCCGCTACCCGGCCACAACGTCCTTTACGCTGATTCGCACTCGCTTGGCTAATCGCCTCAATCGGCAGTTGCTGCACCTTAGAGCGGTAACTATACCGAGATAAACGCGCCGTCCCTGGATCAATTACGTAGCGAATACCCGGCACTGTAAGCGAGGTTTCGGCCACATTCGTTGCTAATACGATGCGTCGTCCGGCATGACTTTGGAAAATGCGGTTTTGTTCTGCGGCACTTAATCGCGCATACAACGGTAATACCTCTGTATGAGGCAGTTTAAGTTTCTCCAATGCATCGGCCGTATCGCGGATTTCTCGCTCACCATTTAAGAAAATTAAAATGTCGCCTGGAGGCTCGCGATACAGCTCATCGACCGCATCAAAAATACCTTGTAATTGATCGCCATCTTTATCGTCTAACTCACTGTATGGACGATAACGGGTTTCTACCGGAAACGTACGCCCAGACACTTCCACAATGGGCGCATCAAAAAAATGTTTTGAAAAACGCTCAGGATCGATGGTCGCTGAAGTGATAATCACTTTTAAATCGGGTCGTTTTGGCAGAAGTTGCTTTAAATAGCCCAACAGAAAATCAATATTGAGGCTACGTTCGTGCGCTTCATCAATAATCAAGGTGTCGTACTGATTTAAAAACTTATCCTGCTGCATTTCGGTCAGCAAAATGCCGTCGGTCATCAGTTTTATTAGCGTCTGCTGGTTGGTATGATCGCCAAAGCGGATTTTATAACCGACTTGCTGCCCGACTTGGCAATCTAACTCTTCGGCTAATCGCGCGCACACACTGCGTGCGGCTAAACGCCGCGGTTGCGTATGCCCAATAGTGCCCGCCACCCCGCGACCTAACTCTAAACAAATTTTTGGAATTTGCGTTGTTTTACCCGATCCGGTTTCACCCGCGATAATCACCACCTGGTGGGCCGCTATAGCCGCTTTAATAGCGTCTTTTTTGGCCACTACCGGCAGCTCAGCCGGGTAATTAAGGCGAGGTACCGCTTGCTGTCGGCTTTGCCTTAACGTTATCGAACGCTCAAACTCAAGTGCTATGCGTTGTAATTGTTCCACTTGAACGGCGTCTTGCAGTGTTTTCACTTTAGCCAGTTTTCGGCGCAGCCGAAATTGATCCTGAAGCAAGCAAGCAGATAATGTGTTGTAGAGTTCGTTTAACGATAAAGGTGCTGCAGCAGACAAAATAACGCCCTCGGTTTTCAGAGGGCGCAATGCTACCAAGTAATCTTGGTCTAAATCTAGTGTTATTCGGCGCGGGTTAACCTACTTTGCCGTAATGAGAGTGTAGTTCTTTGTCAATGGCAGCTAACACGTCTGTGCGGGTGATAATTCCCACTAAATACCCATTATCATCTACAACCGGATACACCTTAGGCTTTGCCGCCAACATGGTTTGCGCCAAATCAATAATACCATCATACGCTTTAACGGTAAGGACATCTTGACGCATCACATCTGCCACTTTAGCGGATTGTTGATCATGATAGGTCGACATTAACATCCGTGCTAAACAATCTTGTTCAGAAATAAACCCAATGATTTTACGCTCAGCATCAATAACAGGTCCGCCGGTTTGCCGTCCTTTCATTAAACGATCAACCGCCATTTCCACTGGCATATCCGCGTCAAAGGTTACCGGATGGCGATTCATATAATCAGCAACTTTGAGTAAATCCATATTTTTTCTCCACTAAGTCATCATATTAAGCATAGCCTAGTCGAAAAAAATTGCTGCTTACCATCACATTAAACAAGCAAAATAATATAACAGCATTATCTAGCAAATATTTCTACCTTAAGCGGGGTGTTTGCCCCCAACATGGCGCGATACATCCCTTCCGTATTAAACGCCCAACTTAAGGCACCCGCTGCATCAACCACAATAACGCCCCCCGTACCGCCTACCTGCGCTAATTCGCTCATTACTGCGCTAGACGCCTGTGCAGCAGATTGTCCCTGATATTTTACGCGGGCACAAATGTCGCTAGCTACTTGATAACGAATAAAATACTCGCCATGCCCCGTTGCCGAAACCGCACAACTGCTATTGTCGGCAAAATTACCCGCACCAATCACCGGCGCATCACCAATACGCCCATAGCGTTTTGCCGTCATCCCCCCGGTGGACGTCGCGGCAGCAAGATTGCCCGCCTGATCAATTGCCACCGCGCCCACGGTGCCCATACGCCACACCGGATCAAAGGGGATCTTGGCTTGATGTGGCTGCGGGGCTAACGCTTGTTTTGCCCGCTTTAACGCGTCATAACGAAAGGCGGTATTAAAATAGCTATTATCTACCCGAGCAAGCTTAAGTGTATCCGCAAAGGCCTCTGCACCTGCCCCCGCGAGCATCACATGTTCAGATTGCTCCATCACCGCCCGCGCCAGAAGAATAGGATTTTTAATGGTCGTTACGCCTGCAACAGCACCCGCATTGCGATCTTGCCCTTGCATAATAGAGGCATCTAATTCATGCGTTTCATCAAAGGTATACACCGCGCCTTTGCCCGCATTAAACAATGGCGAATCTTCAAGAACGATGACGGCTTGCGTTACCGCGTCAAGACTACTTCCACCTTGCTGCAATACCTTATAACCCGTTTCAATGGCTAAGGTTAACGCCGCTTCATAAGCTTGCTGCTGACTGGCGCTCATCTGCGCTTGATTGATGGTACCGGCACCACCATGGATAACTATGCCAATTGGCGGCCTATCAGGTGTCTTGGTATGGTCCTGAACAGCAATAGCACTGCTGCTAATTGCCATGAGTAATAAGATTGCACATGTGTGTTTCATGACTCACTCCCTGCAGAGGTAAAGTAAATAGCGGAATGTGTTTATTTCGATTTTTATTTCGATGCTCATTGCATTGTTACGTTAGCCCGCGTAATGAAGCAAGCCTATTTAACGACGTTGGGATCAGTGGTAGGTTTCTTGCGTCCAGCATTCCATCATTTTGAAAAAGCGTATCACCTCATGGCTTAGTTTTGATAGGAATTACGCAAACACAATGTTATGTTTTACCTCATCGTTGCGAACAACAAAATGGAGATGTGTAATGCCCGCTTTAACTCGACCTGCTCTAACCGTGATGATGTTATTCGCGCTGCCTTTGAGCATGTCCCTGTTTGCTGAAAGTCTATCCACACATAATCTAACCACAAATAATCAAACCACAAATAATCAAACCACAAATAATCAAACCACAAGCACTCCCCTCACAGAAAATAACCACATAAAAAAAAATCTGCCACACCCTACGCCGACAACGCGAATGCCATTGCATGCTGGCGCTGTCGCTAGCCCAGATCGCTATGGTGCCGAGGTCGCTGCTAATGTATTGCAACAAGGTGGCAACGCTGTAGATGCGGCTATTGCGACGGCGTTTGCGCTTGCCGTCACTTATCCAGAGGCTGGCAATATTGGTGGCGGCGGGTTTATGACGCTGTGGTTTAATGGTAAAGCGTATTTTTTAGATTATCGTGAAATGGCGCCAGCCAAAGCCCATCGTGATATGTATTTAAATCATGAAGGCGAAGTGATTGATGATTTGAGTTTAATTGGTCATCTGGCTTCAGGTGTCCCTGGAACGGTAATGGGACTGTGGCAGGCCCATCAATTGTTTGGTAGCAAACCTTGGGCAGAATTAATCGCACCTGCGATAACCTTAGCGGCTGATGGCTACCAAGTGCCTGATAAGGCTTATCTATACGATAATAATGTTCTGCAGCGCTTTGCCAACAAAACAAATTTTGCCACCTATTTTGGCCAGATGCGTGCCGGCGAACGCTTTAAACAACCTGAATTAGCAGCCACCTTAAAACGTATCGCTGCGCATGGACCTACTGATTTTTATCAAGGCAAAACCGCGCAACTATTATTAGCAGAAATGCAGCGTGGTAACGGCTTAATCAGTGCAGACGATTTACGTAATTATCGTGCCGTTTGGCGTAACCCCTTAATCACCCGCTGGCGCGATATGCAAATTATCACTGTTGCACCGCCTAGTTCAGGTGGCATTGCATTAAATCAGTTACTGGCCTTAAAAGAACACAACGCACACTATTTTAAAGATATTCCGCACAATTCGGCGCAATATGTCCATTTAATTGCCGAAATTGAAAAGCGGGTTTTTGCCGATCGCGCCGATTACTTAGGCGATCCTGATTTTACTGCCGTACCTGAGCAGGCCTTACTTGATCCTGCGTATTTACAGCGACGCGCCAAAGAAATTAATCCTAGCGCCATTTCAACCACCGCTGATGTAAAACCGGGCCTAGAATCTGAGCAAACCACCCATTTTTCGATTGTGGATAAAGCAGGTAATGCAGTATCAAATACCTATACCTTAAACTTAGATTATGGCAGTGGCGTGGTGGTTACCGGCGCAGGCTTTTTATTAAATAACGAAATGGATGATTTTTCTGCTAAAGCCGGTGTACCCAATGCGTTTGGTGTTATCGGCAGCGACGCCAACGCTATCGCACCTGGAAAACGGATGCTATCGTCCATGACCCCCACCATTTTATTAAAAGATCAGCACTTAGCACTGGTCATCGGTACGCCTGGGGGCTCCACCATTTTTACCAGTATTTTTCAGGTTTTAAATAATTTATATGACTTTAACATGTCGCCGCAAGAGGCAGTAAGTGCGCCACGGTTTCATCATCAACTCTTGCCACAAGATCAAATTCGTATAGAACCTTATGCCAATTTAGCCCCCGCCGTTCAGCAACAGCTCCGTGAGCGTGGCTATCATCTACATGATCCCAATTGGAATTTAGGCGATGTGCAATTAATTAAAATCGACAATGGGCACCCGATCCCGGCAACCGATCCACGCGGCCGCGGTGTGGCCTTAACGGTAAAGTGAAGGGATGTCAAAATGAATACCCCCGTGACGTCACTACGCGCTGAACACGGGGTTTTCTCGGCATGTTTCGATAAAGCCGATGCAAACGAAAACCTGACTGTACTAAAGCGCTATTGCGCGCCTACAGCCCCCGTCGCATAGTAACGTAAAATGAATTTTTATGAGCAAATTATGGCTATCCAATCCAATACGCACACTTATCCAAAAAATCATACAAAGCAACGTGTCGCACATAGCTTCGCGCCGCAATGGGTAACGGCCACCTTTTTCAGCACCCTGTTATTCTCTGGTTTAATACATAGCAGCGTGGCGCTGAGCCAAACAAGTGAATCAACCGAACACACCCAAACCGCGGCGTTACCGGCCCTAAACTTAGCCAAACACATTACCTTATCGGGTGTCTCCTCGGGTGCCTATATGGCTGGGCAATACCATCAGGCGTTTGCTGAGCACGTTAGCGGTGTAGCGATGCTTGCAGCAGGTCCGGTGTATTGTGCACAAGGAGATCTTCGCCAAGCGCTTGGCCACTGTATGGCGAACCCTCAAGCCCAACCTGATTTAGCGGCTATTGAACAGGCTCTGGAAACGTTAAGGGCTAAAGGGTTACTCGCACCACTTAGCGCAATAACGAAAAGTCGGGTGTGGATTTTCAGTGGCACGGCCGATCAAACGGTTTTACCCCAAGTCAGTGCCGCTTTAGCAGCACAATATGCACAGTGGTTACCTGCAGAGCAATTGGCTTATATTAATGATCAGCCTTTTGCACATCACTTCCCGACGGATACCGCAAATTTAACCCCTTGTGATCAGTCAGTCGCCCCCTTTATTGGCAGTTGCCAATATGATGCTGCCGGTAAGCTTCTGAGCCATTTACTTAATAAACCCGTAACGCGCGCGAGCGTGCCAACGGGTCAGCTTTATCGTATTAATCAACATCAATTAGCGCCAAGCAGCAAAGCACAATTAGCAGAACACGGTTACGCCTATATCCCTGCTGCTTGTGCCCAAGGCGCAGCCTGTGAATTACACGTCAGTTTTCATGGTTGTCGCCAAGACGCTAGCCAAATCGGTGAGCAGTATGTGCGGCGCACAGGGTTAAATGCCTATGCCGATGCGAGTCAACTGGTGATGTTATACCCGCAAGTAGAAAAAAGCGCGTTTAACCCTATGGGCTGTTGGGATTGGTGGGGCTATAGCGGTGCAGACTACCTAAGCAAAGAGGGAAAACAATTACAAGCAGTAAACCAGCTGATCGAAGCACTGTAACGCTGTAACTGGCGACAATCGACACTAACGACGATCGCCTAAACGGTTAAGCAACTATACCGTTGAATAACGGTTAGGCTTTACGCCACTGCACGGCATAACCTTACATGTGTGCCGTGCAAGTTAAACACCTGTCGTTATTACACTCTCATAGTCACTATTAAAACGTCGCACCTTACTCGGCTGCAGTCTCCAACAGTTGCTCTAAGCAATGCTCGGTAATACCATAAAATTGCTTTAATGCTTGGATCTGCTGCAAGATCGCACGATTATCTCTCGCCGTTTTACGTTTGGTCGCCAAAATCATTTTGTTTTTGCTGGTGTGTTCCAACGAAATAAACTCAAACACCTTTGTCTCGTAGCCATGCGCTTCTAACAATAAGGCTCGCAGACTGTCTGTTAACATCTCGGCTTCTTGCCCTAGGTGAATACCATGCACTAGCATGGGCGCTAATACCGCTGGCAAGTGTACTTGCGGGCGAATTTGCTTATGACAACATGGCGAGCACATAATGATCTCTGCCCCAGTGCGGATCCCCATGTGTAACGCATAATCAGTCGCCGTATCGCAAGCATGCAATGCCACCATCACATTAATGCCGCGTCCTTTGAAATGCTTTACATCACCCTGTTCAAAATGTAAGCCCGTTAAAGCCAGTTTAGCTGCCGTATCATTACATAAATCAACAAGATGCTGACGAAGCTCTACCCCAGTCACTTGCACAGCTACGCCAAGGGTTTGCGTAAAATAATCATGCATCGCAAAGGTTAAATAGGCTTTACCCGAGCCAAAATCGGCAACATGCAATTGCTCACGATGTGTGATGCCAGTCTCTTTTACTGCATTAGCTAAAATTTCAATAAATTTATTAATTTGCTTCCATTTATTCGACATAGCAGGAATCAGCTGTTGCTGCTGATCGGTGATCCCAAGTGCTGTTAAAAAAGGCCGCGTTTGCTCAACAAAGCGCTGTTTTTGTCGATTATGAGCAGCCGCTTCAGGGGGGCTTGCCTGCGTTGCTAACACTTTATAATGGAGCAGATATTTGCCTTTTTTACTTTGGCTAAGTTGACAATCTTGGCTACGGGTTTGTAAGTTTGCTTGTTTGAATCCTTGCTGTAATAACGCGATGAGAACCGATACGGCCTCTTCAGTGGTAAGGTTTTTCGTTACGTGCTGCGTTTTATAATGGTATACACAGCGCAATTGCCACTGGGCTTTTAACAGTACAGGGCTCACCTCGACTCGTTGCAATGCAGGCTCGTTACCCTGATATTTACTTAATATCAGTTTCATCAAATGTTGCTGCATAACCGCATCGGCTAATAACACCCTAAATTGTTGCCACGTAGCTTGCTCGGGCTCTAACGCAAGCGCATCAGTAGAAGTAACAGAATCTAATATCGGCATAACCTATTTATCCGGCTGTGTTGGTGTCAAAATAAGATATTATGTTTAACGTATATGATTAAAAAACCAGACTGAATGCGCTATAGCACAGGCGCCATTAAGTGTGCAGCGCGCGAAACAGCACGTTGCCACCAATATCGGGCCTGCGTTTCCGTTAAACTCATCTGGCGAGAGTGTGAAAAGTCTATCAAAAATTGTTGTTCAACCTGCTGATTAAAGTGGGTATCTAAAATGAGTGCCGTAATTTCAAAATTTAGTCTAAACGAACGATTATCTAAATTTACCGTGCCAACCGCACTTAGCTGCTCATCAACCAAAAAGCTTTTTGCATGTAAAAACCCCTCTTGATAACGATAAATGCTCACCCCAGCATCGAGTAAAGGCCAGATAAAGGCATAAGCCGCTTGGGTGACTAAGATATTATCTGTTTGCTCAGGTATTAATATCCGCACATCAACACCACGCAACGCGGCAAGCTTTAGCGCTGCAATCGTACCCTCATCAGGCACAAAATAAGGGCTCGCAATCCAGATGCGATGTTTGGCACTGTGTAATGCATGTTGAATCAATAAACTGGCTGTTTCAAATCGATCAGCCGGTCCAGAGGGTAAAATTAAAACAGGTAAATTCCCTTGCTCGGCAGCAACCGCTTGCCAATTAAGACTGGGGATTGCCTCAGCACTCCAATACCAATCTTCAACAAAAGATAACTGCATAGCCAGTACCGCTGGCCCCGTAATTTTTAAATGCGTGTCGCGCCATGCCCCAAAGCGAGGACTTTGACCTAAATATTCATCGCCGACATTAAAGCCACCCAACCAGCCATGCTGGCCATCTGTAACCACAATTTTGCGATGATTACGGAAATTCAATTGAAAACGGTTACCAGGGCCTTTGGTCGAGTGAAAAGGCCGCACATTTACCCCTGCTTGACTGAGCTCAGCGGTATATCGATGCGGCAAACGATAACTCCCTATTTCATCATATAAAAAATACACAGTTACGCCTTCACGGGCCTTAGCAATAAGCCGTTGTTGTAATTCGCGGCCCACATGATCATCTCGTACAATATAAAACTGCACTAAAACATACTCTTTCGCCGCAGCAATACCCGCAAAAATACTGTCAAAGGTGGCGGTACCATCAATCAATAATTCTGCATGGTTTCCCTGTAAAAACGGCATTTTCGCCAAGCGCTCTATTGCCTGCAAACTGCCCCGCTCGCGCTCGCTTTGCAAAATAAAGGTTTCTACACCCGACGCTTTTAATTGGTGCTTAGTAAACAAATCATGATCCGTTTCCTGACGAGAAATGATATAGCCTTGAAAGCGACTACGACCAAAGATCCAATAGGCAGGAACGGCGACATACGGAAACGTATTTAACGATATGATCCAAGCGATACTGCCTTGCGCCGTACGGGATGACATTAACGCATCAAGCGAAGAGAGCAAACCAGACAGATGAAATACGGCTAATAACAATAAGATGGCCCGGCGCTTTTTACTGGGATTAACGAGCAAACCCGCAAAATTTACCGGCGCCTTTGAAAAGGCTTCAACTAATAATGATTTAATTCTGAACATTTAGGTCAACGGCCGACAAGGACAGCTTATGTAACAAGGACGAAGTATGAGGTATACCGCTACCTCATACCACGTATTAAGCACTTTGAGCCAAATTGATATCTTGCTCGACTAATTGAGCACGATTACGTAATACACGAATGATTGACCGGCGCGCTAAGGTTTTACCGGCTAAAGATTCACCTGACGCCAGAAGCATACATTCGATACATTCAAGATCCGACGCCACGACCAAGGCAAGCATATTATCTTTACCTTGCAACTGCACTAACTGATAGGCACCAATATCTTGCATACGTTGTGTTACAAAGTACCAGCTTTTATGAGCAGTTAATTGCCGAAAGCGGTTTGCTAATGCATGTAAACAACAGTCAACACGTTCGTTTTCATCAAGCACGACAGTTTGCAATACATCATGTAAACGCCAAAACGCTTCTGCTTCAGCAATTGAAAACGCTTTGCTACTCACTTTTTCATTCAAAACAGTACCCGTCAGTTCGGTTACAAACTGCGTGTTATTGTCTAAATTAAGCAGTAAACGATCTTTACTGGGGCAATACTGCCAAGTCCATTGCTCCGACGGCGTCAACATCTTGCGTCCTTTACTCCAGAAATTACTAAATACACAGTACGTAATAAGTACTATAGCATGCCGATCAAATATATAAAGATGATTTACTGCAAAATCTTTGACTTACAAGCTATTTACTATGGATTTTATTAATTGAGGCCCATGATAAATAAAACCGGTATACAGCTGAACTAAGTCAGCACCCGCCGCCAATTTATCTTTCGCTGCTTGCTCACTATTAATGCCGCCAACCCCAATAATAGGGAATTTCGCCCCAACAGCATGACGTAATTGGGTGATAATTTGAGTACTTTTTTGCTGTACTGGCACACCACTTAAACCACCAGCCTCTTCGGCATAACGTTGTCCCATTACATGCGAACGGTCTAACGTGGTGTTGGTTGCAATAGCCCCGTCCATTTTGCTTCGTAACAAGGTATCAGCAACCTGTTCTACCGCGATCGGATCCATATCTGGCGCGATTTTAACAAAAATTGGGACATATTTGTGATGCTGCGCTTCTAAATCTAACTGCTCATTTTTCACCGCTTGCAACAGATCAAGTAGTGCTGCTCCAAACTGCAAATCGCGTAAGCCTGGCGTGTTGGGCGACGAGATATTTACGGTAATATAATTGGCGTACGCATACACTTTGCGCATGCAATAAATGTAGTCATCTTTACCTTGTTCATTGGGCGTATCTTTATTTTTACCGATATTAATACCCAATACGCCCTGATAACGGCTTTTCTGTACATTATTAACAAGATAATCAACGCCTTTATTGTTAAAGCCCATCCGATTAATAATGGCTTCGCCCTGTGGCAATCTAAACATCCGCGGTTTATCGTTACCCGCCTGAGGACGCGGTGTCACCGTACCAACCTCTAAAAACCCAAACCCCATCTGCGCAAAAGCATCAATACAATCAGCGTTTTTATCCAATCCCGCCGCCAACCCCACGGGATTAGGGAATTGAATACCGGCAATGATCTTAGGTTTTGGCGCAAGTGTTTGGCGCCACAATAACGCCGCTGGAGTATGTGCCAAACGCTTTAAACTTCCCAATGCAAAATCATGCGAACGCTCTGCATCTAAATTAAATAACACACTTTTTGCTAAAGAATAAAACATGGCAGATCCTAAAAGAAAAATACCCCAGTACCATCAACGGTTAACTGGGGTATTGTAATAAGTTTATATTAAAAACAACAGTATCAAACTAATCCGGTTATCAAACAGATTGGCTCAACAGCATCAGCTCACGCATCGCCACAGAGAACTTAGCAAACTCATGGCTTTGTGTGGTCTTAAACTCAGCTAACATTAAACGCCAACGTTCAACTAAGCTAGTGTGCTGCTCTAACCAGTTATTAATAATGTCATCAGCAATGCAGACATTGCCACAGCTTTTTACGACAACGGCGGTTAACCCACGTTGTTGCCAATCAAGTTCTTCACGGTAAGATGCCCGAGCTAATGCCTGCCAGTGATTAGCTACCGGTTGACGTGTAATTTGCTCTAAGAACCAGTGCAACTCCAGCTTATCACCTAACTTAAAGTAAATCTCAGCGACCATTGATAACGGAGTCTGTTGCAAATCGGCAACTTGGGCAATATCCATCACGGAGAACACCGTACTTAATTGACTCAAGTACTGTGCCACATCCTCAGGAATACCTTGCTCAATCAAGGTGTTACTCTTTTCAGACAGCTCCTGCATTTCCCGCTCAGCAACATACTTGTGCAAATCACGCACAATTTCAGTGTACGCTGGCTTAAAGAAAGCAACTGATTTCTCAATATCCATCGATTTATCGCGGTGACGAACAAACCAACGTGTTGCACGGCGGATCGTGCGGCGTAACTGGAACAATACCCGGCTTTGTAATGCCGCAGGAATTTTATTGTCTAATTGCTCTAATTGTTTCCAATATGTCGCAACGTCAAATAATTCTCGCACCATGGCATAACAAATGGCCACTTCAGCCGCACTGGCGCCGGTTTCTTCAAACATGCGCTGCACAAAGTTGGGGCCCATTTCGTTAACCAGCATATTAGCCAATTTAGTAGCAATAATTTCTGCTTTTAGCGGATGCTGGCTAATTTCATTGGCAAATTTCTTCTGTAAAACCGCAGGGAATGCACTGTGTAATAACTGTTGGAAATAGGTATTATCAGAAACCTCTGGTGTTACCAAACGCTCTTTTAATACCATTTTGCCATAGGCGGTTAAAATGGCTAATTCTGGACGGGTTAAGCCCATATTTTTTGCCATACGATCCGCTAATTCATCATCAGAAGGTAAAAACTCTAACTCACGATTCAATTTGCCGTCTTTTTCTAGCGCATGAATAAAACGGGTATATTCTTTAATTTGCTCAGAGCCTAGTAACGACGACAAACTGATGCTTTGTGTTTGGCGATAACAATCTTTAATAACAATGTCGGCCACATCATCCGTCATATCATTGAGCAGTTTATTACGCTGCTTAATGGTTAAATCACCGCCATTAACTAAGGCATTCAATAAAATTTTGATGTTAACTTCGTTATCCGAGCAGGTAACCCCGCCCACGTTGTCAACAAAATCGGTATTTAAACGCCCGCCGTTAGCCGCATATTCAATTCGACCCCGTTGCGTGGCACCTAAGTTACCGCCTTCACCAAAGATTTTTGCTCTAAGCTCGCGGCCATTTACCCGCAGCGCTTCTGAACCGCGATCACCCACTTCTGCATGTGTTTCGTTAGTGGCTTTAACATAGGTTCCAATACCACCGTTCCACAATAAATCAACCGGCATCATAATGCACTCGCGGATCAACTCATTCGGTGTCATCGAGGCTTTTGTGGTGCCCAGCATGTCTTTCATCTGTGGGCTCAATTTAATCGACTTCGCACTGCGCGCGAATATACCGCCCCCTTCTGAGATCAGCGATTTATCATAATCATCCCAGGTTGAAGTGGGTAAATTAAACAAACGCTCACGCTCTTTAAAACTGCTCGCCGCATCCGGGTTAGGATCAATAAAAATATGCATATGGTTAAAGGCGGCTTGTAACCGAATATGTTTGGACAATAACATGCCATTACCAAACACATCACCCGCCATATCACCAATGCCTACACAGGTAAAATCACTGGTTTGACAATCGATCCCAATTTCGCGGAAATGACGTTTAACCGATTCCCAGCCACCACGAGCAGTGATCCCCATTTTCTTATGATCGTAGCCATTAGAGCCACCTGAGGCAAACGCATCGCCTAACCAGAAGTGATACTCTTCTGAAATACCATTGGAAATGTCCGAGAACGTAGCCGTGCCTTTATCCGCTGCCACGACTAAATACGGATCATCTTCATCTAAGCGCACGACATCGGTAGGCGGCACGATGGCTCCCTGCACGATATTGTCGGTAATGTCTAACAAGCCACGAATGAAGGTGCGATAACAGGCTTTACCTTCATTAATAAAGGCGTCACGACCGCCCGTTTCTGGTAACTTCTTACAAACAAAACCACCCTTCGCACCCGATGGCACAATCACGGTATTTTTAACTTGCTGTGCTTTTACTAACCCGAGGACTTCCGTGCGGAAATCTTCACGACGATCAGACCAACGTAAGCCGCCTCGTGCCACTTTACCAAACCGTAAATGCACCCCTTCTACCCGCGGGGAGTACACAAAAATCTCAAACATCGGCATCGGCAGCGGCATTTCCGGAATTAAGTCTGGCTTAATTTTAAAGGAGATGTATGGCTTGTCTGAACCATCGGCAGCCTTTTGATAATAGTTAGTCCGCAATGTGGCATTAATCATATCCACAAAACGCCGAATGATCCGATCATCATCCAAGTTAGCCACATTTTCTAACTGCGCAGCAATTTGCTCTTCCAGTTTTTCAATGCTTTTGGCGGTAGCACGTGACTTAGGTGCAAATTTCATCGTAAATAATTGCACCAACAACCCGGCTAACGCTGCATAACGGGCAAAGGTATTTTCAACATAGCTTTGGCTAAATGTACTGCCAATTTGACGTTTGTACTTGGCATAAGCACGTAAAATTGACGCCTCGCGACCACTTAAACCTGCCCCTAGAATAAGACGGTTAAATCCATCATCCTCTAATTGACCTAACCACACCTTCGTCAATGAATCTTGGAAACTCTGCGCGGCACTCACAAAGTCTGTTGGTACCTCACCGGTTAATTCCATGGCAAAGTTTAAAATCCAACTTACTGCGCCATCAGGACATTTTACGGCGTAAGGCGTTTCACCAATAACGCGTAAACCAAAATTCTCCAACATGGGTAACACGTCAGATAAATGAATGGGGTGATCTTTGTGGAATAAATTTAACCGTACGGCTTTGCTGTCTTTACCCTCTTCTTGTGGCCGGTAAAACAACATTTCTAACTTATGTTCTTCGTTAAGCGATTCCAACTTACCAATATCTACCAAGGCGTCATTGGGTAGCATTTCTTCTTTGTATGCGCGTGGAAACGCATTAATATATTTACGACTTAATTCACGCCCGCGTGCCTCGCCATAAATGCCCACTAAGGCGCTTTCAAGCTTATCTTCCCACGTGCGTGCGGCTTCAACCAGATTTCGTTCAATATCTTTCACGTTATACTCAACTTGGCTATCGTTGATTCGTACCAAGTAATGCGTACGGGCCAACACAGATTCTGAAAAATACGTGGTAAACTCTACAGGCTCGGTAGAACCTAACGACTGCGCAAGCAGTGCTTGAGTGTCTTTACGTAATTGCGTGTTGTAACGCTCGCGTGGTACATACACCATGGCAGTAACAAAACGGCCAAACGTATCCTCACGAATAAACAAGCGGGTCATATCACGCTCTTGCATCTGCAACACGCCCAAGCTGACATCTAATAACTCATCAACATTCGCTTGTATCAATTCATCACGTGGATACGTTTCTAAAATGTTAAGTAAGGCTTTGTACGCATGTGTCCCCGCCGCAAATTCGGCGCGTGCCATAACCTGTTGCAATTTGCTTTTTAGCAACGGGATATCTGCCGCACTGTTGTTGTACAAGCTAGCAGAATACAAACCAATAAACCGATCTTCGCCAACCACTTTGCCGTTTTTATCAAAACGTTTGATACCAATATAATCAATATAAGCGGGGCGATGCACCCGCGATTTATTGTTGGTTTTGGTTAAAATTAAGAGTGATGAACTGAGTGCTTGTAAACGACCACGCTCTGGTAATTCAGACAACATTAAATCACGCGGTTCAGAGCGGCGCATTAACCCTAGAGCACTGTCTTTTTGCCCAACGATCTGATAATCACCTTTAACCGGATTAATGTCGTAACTGCGATAACCTAATAACGTAAAATTATCTTTGGCTAACCATTTTAAAAATTCGGTTGCCTCTGCAATATCTTCTTTGCTGGCTTTACCTGCATTCTTCGCTAGGTTGGCGATAACATCTTGCAGTTTTTGTCTGGCGGGTTGCCAATCTTGCACGGCCAACGACACATCTTCCATCACGGAGTGCAGTTCTGCTTTTAACGCATCGATGGCGGCTGTATCTGTCATCCGATCAATCTCGATATGAAAGACCGTTTGCTGTGTCGTCGCGTCGGTTAACCGCCCTAACTTAGCAAATTCAACAATGGCGCCTTTTGTATCACGCCTTGTTTGCAATGGGTAATGCAGTAACAAATGCGCAGTAATCGTATGACGGCTTAATGCCATGCGTACAGAGTCCACCAAAAAAGGCATATCTTGCACCACGATCTCGACAATCGTATGCTTAGATTCCCAGCCATGGCGGGCAATTTCCGGATTAAACACACGTATGCGGGCAGCGGGCTCAGCATGTTGATTAAACGTTTGCCATAAGCTCAACGCCGCACCATACAAATCGCTATCATTGCGTCCGACTAGATCTTCATTCGACATATTGCCATAAAGGGTATGGGCAAACTTCTCAACCAAGGGAATTTGTTCTTTGACTTTTTGCTTGATGAGCTTGCTGACATTTTGTAGTAAAACTGAGGGTAGACCGTCTATCTTTGTCATTATTGCATCCTTTTATCAATCACTGCGAAAACACAGGATCCACAAATTTTAGGGGATGTTGCAGCTGCGCAGTGTAGTAACTATTGTAGCGCTTTTGAAGCGATATTTCTGGCTTTTATACTGGTTAAACCAGTGCATTTATAGTTGATTTGGCTGAATATTCAGGTCAGGTAAATAGAAAATGGCCCGAAGGCCATTTTCATGTCAATTCAATGCATAACTATGAGGAAAAAATCTTAGTGATTTTTAGCCTATCACCGTGCATTATTTTTGTTTCGTGCGCCAAAACAGACTTGCCAAAGCAGGTAAAACCACGATGGCACCTAACATGTTCACAATAAACATAAAGGTCAGCAATATGCCCATATCCACTTGGAACTTCAGTGCCGAGAACACCCAAGTGCTTACACCGATAGCCAACGTTATACCGGTAAACAATACCGCACTACCACGCTCTTTTAACGCTTCAAAATAAGCTTGGCGCACAGGCATGCCATCACGTAATTGCTGGCTCATCGTCGATAAAATATAAATACCATAATCAACACCAATGCCTACACCCAGCGCGATAACCGGTAACGTGGATACCGTTAAACCAATTTCAAGTTTGGTCATTAGCGCCGTAGCCAAAACAGATACCACATACAAAGGGATAACAACAGCAGCAGTGGCCCGAACTGAACGGAAGCTAAGTAAACACAAGGCAATAACTGCCGCGTAAACGTACCACATCATCGGTTGTTGCGCCGCGCTAACTGCCTCATTCGTTGCGGCCATTACGCCGGCAGGCCCAGTGGCTAAAGCAAAACGCGTTTGCTCATCGCCTAATTCTGCACCGTATTTCTTCACAGCAGCCACCACACGCTCTATGGTTTCCGCTTTATGATCTTCTAAAAACAGCATCACTGGCATCACTGAACAATCGGCATTCAATAAACCCGTACTGGTTTCAACTCGTGAAGACGCTTGCACCAAGCTTTGTGTATTTCTTGGTAACACGCGCCATTTCGGATTGCCCTCATTGTATGCGGCATTGATGACCTTCGATACCGAAGATAATGACACCGCCGATTGGACACCCGCGATATTTTCCATTTGCCATTGGAATTGATCAATCCGATCCATAATGTCATGGCTGGTACAGGCATTAGGAATACTCTCCACCATAACGTTGATGTAATCTACCGAGATAGCAAAGCGATCTGTAATTAAGAAGGTATCCTGATTGTAACGCGAGTCTTCATGTAACGCCGGTGCACCAGGATGCAAATCACCAATTTTTAATTGCTGACTCTGTATGTAGCCGTAGCCAAACAGCGCAGCAGTAGCAATCAAAATAACCGCTGCATACCGTGGTGTTGCAAAAGCCGATAACGCAAACCATATTTTATCCGCTTTTACGCTAGGCTGTGCCACCCGCTGTTTGTACTTGTCACTAAACTTTACATAGGACATCAACACTGGCAACAAGATAAGGTTGGTTAAAATAATGACCGCAACACCCAAACTGGCCGTAATAGCCAATTCACGGATCACACCAATCTCAATAATTAATAACGTTAAAAAGCCCACTGTATCGGATAACAATGCCACACCACCAGGCACCAGCAATTTGCGGAAACTGGTTTGCGCCGCCGTTTTAGCGTCCATTCCTGCAGCGACGCGTTTGCCCGTGGAGTTAATCATTTGCACACCATGACTCACACCAATCGCAAACACTAAAAACGGGACTAGAATAGACATGGGATCGATACCAAAACCCAATACCGTGAGTAAACCCATTTGCCAAATCACGGCAATCAACGAGCAAGCAATCGGTAATAGGGTTAGCATCATGGAGCCAGAAAACAAAAACACCATGATGGTGGTAATGACGATAGCAATACCAAAAAACAACACAACGCCTTTGGCGCCCTCTGCAACATCGCCCACCATTTTGGCGAAGCCAATAATGTGTACACTTAGATCTTCTGTTTGGTACTTAGCACGAATATCACTTTCTAGTGTGGCAGCGAACGCAATGGTATCGATGGGCAAATTCGTTTCGGGGTTAAGCTCTAACAGCGATGCCGTAATCATTGCACAACTGTAGTCGTCAGACACCATGCGCCCGATCACACCCGCTTTTTCGGCGTTTTCCTTCACTCGCGCTAAACCTTGAGCATCGGCAGTAAAATCAGCCGGAATCACCGGGCCGCCAGCGAAACCATCTTCTACCACCTCAATAAAACGGGTACTGGGGCTAAATAGCGATTTCACTAAAACCCGTTCAACCCCAGGGGTATACACCACATCATCATGCGCTTTGCGAAAACTCTCAAAAAAATCGGCATTAAAAATATCACCATTGGCATCACACATGGCGATCAAAATATTATTAGCACCACCAAAATCAGCTTCGTGCTTTAAATAGGTTTGCATGTACTCATGCTTAAGCGGAATATTTTTGCTAAAGGCCGCGTCTAATTTTATGTCTGTCGCGCGCCATAACAACACTAAGGTTGCTACCACAAAAATAACCAACACAGCCAGCCGATGACGGAACAAGCTGTACTCAATTTTATTTACCAGCCAATTAATGCTCATATTATTCAGACTTACCTATCGGTGTTAATTTAATGCCCGTTTCCGTTACCAAAATCAGGTTGTTGGCAAGAGGCAAACCATTGAGAATGGCGCGACCATCAGGTTGGGACTTATCAGTAAAGCGCTGCCCATTATCCTGACTATGTAATAACGCGCCGGCATTACCGGTTAAATAAATATGCCCAGCATCATCTTCAAAAATACTATGCAAGGTAGCTGACACGGGCAGTTCAATCTCTTGCCAGCTGTCACCATCATCGGTGCTTCTAAAGACATTACCGCGTAAACCAGCAACCAGTAACGAGCCCGTTGCTGTACGATGAATATCAAACAAAGAACCGTTATAAAACGCTTCTAAGCGGCGCCAATTTTGTCCGGCATCATCGCTGATCGCCACAAAACCTGCCTCTCCCACCATAAGAATTTGCTCGCCTTGTACCGTTACTCGGTTAAAGTGCGGTAAAACCGATTCACGTTCTAATAAATACCCTTCTGGATCGGTTTCGGCTAGTTCAGCTAAATACTCTTGATCATCCGCCGACACCAATGATAAATGAAAGGTAGCTTGCCAGTTTTTACCACCATCCTCGGTAGTATAAAACATCCCATAAGCACCCACTGCCATACCTTGTTGACGATTGAAGAAATAAATGTCCATTAAAGGTTTATCAGTTTCAGGTAAAAACTGCTGTAGCTGCCACGTTACGCCCCCATCCTGCGTATGCAAAATGGTGGCATCATGACCTACCGCCCAACCATAGTCAGCATCAATAAAATACACCGACGTAAGCAAAGCTTGCACTGGCACCACAGACTGTTGCCACTGTTGTCCATCTGCACTCAGCATAATCAGGCCTCGATCCCCAACGGCAGCATAGCCACGAGCCCCTACAGTCACCACATCAGTAAAGAGGGCTTTGGTTGCCAATGGCGCCATCACAGCAGCTTTGGGCTCAACATTAGCCATATCAGCATCAGAATCTTCTGCTAACAAAGCCGAACTTTGCAGCAAAAAAAACGCAGAAAAACAAGAGAGATAAAGTTTGTTATACATGTGCAAGCAACACTCTGTTAAAAATTAAGGTCAATAACTAGCAGCATAAAAAAGTCTAAAAAAAAGGCTGGCCAAGCGCCAGCCTTTATTCAGGCTAGAAATTACCGAGTCCCTTCACGGCGTAAAGACGCAGGCGTGAAATCGTTATCCGATAACGTAACGGAGAAATCATACATCTTATCTTCGTTATCTAAACCAATCGCAATATACCGACGCGAATTTAAGTCATGATACACTTCTAACGTACTCCAATGCGTGGGGACTTCGTAGTAGTTCAGACCATGCGCAACTGCCACACGGTATAAATCGCCGCGGTTATCGTATAAGTCAGCAACATGGATCTGCCAGCTGTCTTCATCGATAAAGAATACGCGTTTACCGTAAACATGGCGTGTGCCATCTTTTAATGTAGCTTCAACTACCCAAACCCGGTGCTTTTCATAACGCACATGTTCAGGATTAATGTGACCTGGCATCAAAATATCAGCATACTTTAAGCTATTGCTGTGTAATTTATAATCGTTGTAAGCAATGTACATTTCTTGCTTACCTTTTAGCTCCCAATTGTAACGATCTGGCGAACCGTTAAACATATCGAAATCATCGGTAGTACGCAAACCATCAGATGCAGTACCAGGTGCATCATACGCCACGTTAGGCGCACGACGAACACGGCGCTGACCCGTGTTATAGGTCCATGCTTGACGCGGCGTAGCAACTTGATCCATGGTTTCATGTACCAGCAATGCCGTACCCGCCAAACGTGCCGGTGATGTTACACTTTGTTTAAAGCGGAATAAAATGTTTTCAGCCTCCAGCGCAGTGGCTGTCGCATCGGGATGCGAGTACTTAAACATAATTTGCTCTTCAAAACCGATAATGGTGTAAGCCCCTTGTGCGGTCGGCGCTGCTTGACCGCCGTTACGGCTGGCCGCGACACCACGGTAACGCACCGTATGGTTCCAAATAGCCTCTAAGCCATTAGCTGGAATAGGGAATGGAATACCAATGGCCGCGTTACGTAAACCATTGCCGCCTTCGACTAATTCAGCTTGCGAAGCAATTTGCTTAGTCGCATCGTAAAAGTATTGTGGAAACGATGCACTACGGCGCGTGGGGTAAATGTTCATTTTGAAGGTTTCAGGATACAAATCAAATAAAGCAATTTGACCTGGACTTAAAAACTGCCGGTATTGATCTAAATTCGCTTTAGTGATGGTGAATAACACCTTATCATCCGCAAACGGGTTAGGATGATGATCGCCAGGCTTGTAGCCAGCAGGAGCCGCTTTAATACCGCCGGTCCATTCGGGAATAGTACCAGCAGCATTACCTGCTCGCTCAGCACCTATCGGTGTTAAATCTTGACCTAAGCGCGCAACCTGATCGGCTGGTAACTTAGCTAACGTTTGACAACTGAACACCAGCGTTACAGCTGATGCTAACAGGGTGAGTTTTTTCATAATTCGTGCTCGTCCCTTAAATAGAGTATTTAATGTTGAATGAAATAAAGTCGCGGTCTTCGGTATTGTTAGTAGTGCCTTCACCACCCCAGAACCAGTTGTAACTGAGTTCACCAGACCACTTGTTTAGGTAATCGAATGACACCGCATACGCCGCAGATTTACGATCTTTAACAAACATAAACAGCGGATCAGGCGTAATACCATTCACGTCGTGCGAGAAAACAATACGTTGCGATAAGTTAACACCGGCAAATACGTTATTGTAATCAGCTTTGGCTAAAATCCGGTAACCCCAAGCTGAGGCCGTTGGGAACGGATTCGTTTCTGCACCATTAGACAAACCGGTGTGTAAGCCTTGCGACGGACCGTTTGATCCAACTAAAGGCGCACCACTACGATCCGTATTAGGACCATTTAAACGTAAAACATCTTGCGTGGGCATGTTATTGATTCTTACCCCACCTACTTCACCTAACATAGTGAAGTTATCAGCACCTAACATAGGGCCAAATAAGTGAGTTACGGTCATTTGCGCTTGTGCAGTATTCCGTAAAATATAGCCTTGAGCGTAGTTACCTGGTGTTGCTTTGGTACCAATAAAGCGACCTAATTGCGAAATACCGGCTAAGTCAGGGCGAATACCGGCAATGGCTAATTGCTCAGGCATACCGGCGTATAAAATTTCTACGTCATCGATTTGTAGTGGCTCGTCTTGACGGAAAGAAAATTCACCGGCCACTGAAGTAGTGCCTAAATTGGTATTAAAGCTAGCGCCGTATAATTTAATATCTTCAGGGTATTCTAATAACCCCTTAGAAAACGCCCGTAAATTTTGCACGTTTTCTTTCGTTAGATTACCCGCATTTTGAACTAGATAACCAATATCCGCTTGTACTGCTGGCGAGCGGAAATCCGACGCGACACCCGATATCACCGGCACACGACTGTGATAATTCATATAGTAAACAGCAAACTCTGTGTCACCAAGGCTTGGCGCAAAGTATTCAAACTTAACACCATACTGACCACCATCATCAGGTTTTAGTTCACCCGCGTCACCAAAGGGACGAAGCGCCACTTTCGTTGGATACGCCAAATAAATTTGCGCTGCTTGTGCTGGCGTCACTTGACCCGCGCCTACCGCTGCCCCTAAGTTATTTAAATTTTGCAGTAAAAACGCTAAATCGATATCGGGGTTACCCGAGAAACCAAGCTGAATGTTTTGAGCATACCCACCACGGCCAGCAAAGTCGTTGGTAGAGAAATAGGTACCTGGTGGGGGTAAGTAACTTTCTTGCCAGGAATATTGATAAAACAATTCTGTAGACAAGTTCTCAGTTAATCCTACCGATACTGTTAACATACCCGTAGGAATAAAAGCTTCTTTAAGATCTGCGCCTGGCGCACGTAAAATACCCACATCAACTGGCGTAATATTGATGCCGTGTGGGATAAAGGTGCTTTCACCCCAACTCAGTACCTGATTACCTAAGCGTACAGTGACCGGATTGTTACCATCATTAAACGCAAAATTACCATAGATATAGGCATCTAATAACCGTAGGTCTTTACACGCCAACTCGCTAGAACGTTTGTCTTCGCAAGGATCGACTGCATTACCACTCAGGGGATTGCTGTACGGAAACTTACCATCATTTAACGCGGTATCATAAAAATACATAAACCGGCCAAAGAAACCGATATTGTCTTTTTTAATAGACACTTCATGTAGCCCTTTAAACAAGCTACTGAACATATCACCGCGATCAAAGTTTAAATTACCGGCATCACCGTTACTGGAGTAAGCACCAGGCTGTGCCCAAATATCAGCAGAGGGGTAGATTAAATTCGTGGCGGCATTATAGCCTGACCAGTTAAAACGCGGGTGGTTCACTTTAGCAATCGTGTCCCAATTACGCTCTTCCGTACGCCAACTGGCACCATAAGAAAACGTAGAATCGAATACAACCTCAACATCGCCAAAATTAAACGTTGCAGCGTGTGCAGGTGCATAAGCTAGCGCCAGCAAAGCGGCTGTGACACCGGCAGCTAACGGGCTTATCGCGAAGCGGTTTTGCCTTTTATTCATGTTGTTGTCTCCCCCCCTGTCCAACAGGTAGTTGTCTGTTCTTTTAGTTATCGATCGGGTCGCCACACTAAGACGTACCAGACTCTTGCATTAAAATCATTACATCATTTGTCAGTGTTAGCAAGGCTTGCATAAGTGTAAATCTGTTGATTTCTATTCATTTTTTGCCATTTTAATGCTTTGTTACTACTCACTAAGCTGCTAACAGTTTAACCTGTCAGGACAGACCAGCAGCGTTAAACGCTAACTTAATGAAATTAAAGGTCAAACCAGCTAATAACGCAAGTTAAAATTTTAATCTTGCGTTTAAAGTATATACTCTAACTAATTTTCTCTAACCGTAAAAAATCTCCATTATCGGTAAGCGTTAAGCGAAATCGCCCTCGAATACCTAAATGGCTAATAAACGGCTGAAAATGCCGCAGTGCCAATTGCACACGCTCGCCAGTGTCGGCGGTGACAATGACATACTTCACTTCGCCACGATAATATTGCTGGCATTTTTCAGGTGATAAAAAACCATTAAAAATATAGCTGCGACTCATGGCAAACTTTTATGAACCTTTTCATAAAGATCGTCAGACAACATAGGCAAACTCGCTAACTCACGCAATAACGCTAGCAGCTGTTGCTGCCGGCCATCGTCATAACGCTGCCAAGACAACAACGGCGTGATTAAACGCGCAGCGAGCTGTGGGTTAATAGCATCGACCTTGGTTACCACCTCAGCGAGTAGCGCATAGCCTTTACCGTCTTTGCGATGGAACTGTGGCGCATTGCGCTGTGAAAATGCACCATAAACAGCCCTGACCCGATTAGGGTTTTTCCAACTAAACACAGGGTGAGTCGTTAGTTTTTCTAACGCGTCAAACACAGTGTCGCGCGGATTCGCGGCCACTACATTAAAATACTTATCCATGACTTGCACATTTGCCTCATTACGCTTAGCAAAATCGGCTAATAATACCTCTGTCTGTATAATATTTGCTTGTTGAGCAGCGTGAAGGGCAGCCAGCGTATCCGTCATATTGTTGGCGGCATGATAATGTGCGGTTACCACCTGAGCGCCCTTCGCAGTAAACGCCAAATAGTATAAACAACGATTTTTAAGTGCACGAAGACCTACCCCTTCTTCAGAATAGTGATAAGCCGATGTAGTTAATTGTTGATAACATCCAAGCAACTCTGGCAGTAATACGTTGCTGATCTGCTGAATGATTTCGTGTAACGCATTAAGGAGTGCATCAACAGGAACAGGTGCATAATGCGCCGCTAAAGTATCAAAATCAGGTAATGACAACAGTTCTGCCGTTAACGCCAGATCAGCCAATGGCGCATTTAACCACTGTCGAAATGCCGTTAACAGTGCCTCTGGCAATACAGGTAAAGCAGATTGCTGCACCGCATCTAAAATAATGTTATGCCAAAACTGTTGCATCGCATCCCAACGGGCAAAACCATTACTAGCGCGACTGGCAATGGCCAGTAACTGCTCAACATTATAATCAGTACTTAGTTTCACTGGCGCCGAGAAGTCTTCTAACCACACAACCAGTGGCGCCTGAGGCAGATTGTCAAACTGAAATTGCTGCACCGAAGAGTCAAGGATTAACAGATGTTGTTGTGCAGCACTGCCATCATGAAATAACAGCTCAATTTTTACCGGAATAACTAACGGCAGTTTCTCTTGTTGATCTGCCGTAGCTGGCGTGTGCTGCTGTAAGGTTAACGTTAATTTGCCCGTTGCGGCATCGAATTGCTCTTTTACGCTCAACTCTGGTGTGCCTGATTGACTGTACCAACGACGAAACGCTTGTAAATCATAGCCTGTGGCATCTTGCATTGCCTGCACAAAATCGTCACACGTAACCGCTTGCCCATCATGTCGTTGTAAATAACAGGCTAAACCGGCATTAAATCCTGCTTTGCCCAACAGGGTTTGCAACATGCGGATCACTTCAGCGCCTTTGTCATACACCGTTACCGTATAGAAATTATTCATTTCTAACACTTGCTCGGGCCGAATAGGATGCGCCATCGGACTTGCATCTTCAGCAAATTGCGCAGTACGTATTACTTTAACCGCATCAATCCGATTTAATGTCGGCGAGCCCATATCCGCACTAAATTCTTGATCACGAAATACCGTTAACCCTTCTTTAAGGCTTAATTGAAACCAATCACGGCATGTTACTCGATTGCCTGTCCAATTATGGAAATACTCATGGCCTATAATCGATTCAATATTAAAATAATCCGTATCAGTGGCAGAGGCATCATCGGCCAGCACAAATTTACTGTTAAATACATTGAGGCCCTTATTCTCCATCGCGCCCATATTGAAGAAATCTACCGCCACAACCATATAACGATCTAAATCGTACACCAAGCCAAAGCGCTGTTCATCCCAACGCATTGCACGTTTCAATGCAGCCATCGCAAAATGGCTTCGTGCTAAAGCGCCCTTTTGTACAAAAAACTCAAGTAACACCTCACGCCCAGTCGACGTAGTATACGTATCGTGTAAATGATCAAAATCGCCCGCTACCAGAGCAAATAGATACGAGGGTTTCGGGTAAGGATCGTGCCAAACCACCTCGGTACGGCCATCAGGTAAACGGCTTTCACGCACTTTATTACCATTAGAGAGTAAAAACGGTAACTCGTTACGGTTAGCGATTATTGTTGTGGTAAATACCGCCAACACATCGGGCCTGTCGGGATAATAGGTAATACGCCGAAAACCTTCGGCTTCGCACTGTGTACAATAAACACCTTCGGCCAAGTAAAGCCCTTCTAACGCGGTGTTTTGCTCTGGATTAAGCAAGGTGACAATTTCTAATACGCCAGTATCGCCGGGGGCAAAAATCTCTAACGATTCTGCTGTCTGCACAAACTCTGCGGCAGTTAACACGCGATCATTTAAGCGCACACGCTCTAATGTTAGCTGCTGACCATCTAACAGTAAGCGCCCTGGCTGCTGGCGTTTAAAAGTTAACGTTGCCGTTACCCGAGTGGCAGTTGCATCCAGTTCAAACACTAAATCAGTATGAGTAATAGAAAAAATCGGTGCTTGATAATCAGCTAAACGTTTTGGTTGGCGTACCAGAGCAGTGGTCATAACAGGGTCCTTTACGTCAGATATACAGCGTGTCAGGTTAAATAACAAAAGCCTGACGTTCATCAGGCTTTATTAAAAATACAGCGCGCGATAAATTAGCGGCCTGTGCTTGCCTGCACTGAAGCAGCAACCGAGTCAGGCGGTGTCAACTTCAAAATTTTGATGCCTAAGTAAGCATAAATTACGGCTAAGATAGGGTTGATTAAATTAAAGAAAGCATACACAACATAATCAAGTGGATTTACATTCAGAACACCGTGCATATAAGCGCCACAAGTATTCCACGGGATCAATGGGCTGGTTATAGTGCCGCCATCTTCTAATGCGCGCGATAAATTAACTGGGGCGAGATTACGGCGTTTATATTCTTCTTTATACATTCGTCCAGGCATCACAATAGACATATACTGATCGGCAGTTAAAATATTGGTAGCTAAACAAGTGGCCATGGTACTGGTAATTAATGAACCGGTACTGCGTGCGAAAGCCAGAATCGATTCCACAAATTTACGCAGCAAACCAATATGTTCGACCACGGCACCAAACATCATTGCCGAAAAAATTAACCAAATGGTATTCAGCATACTGGCCATGCCGCCACCACTTAGTAGACTGTCCATGTCCTCATTGCCTGTGCTAATACTAAAACCGGCAAACAAGGTACTCCATACCAATTTTAAAACGGCTACCGCGGCGGGTAAATTTTTATCGGCGATCTGGTTGATTAAGTCGGCCTGAAACAGCACTGCCCATAGCCCCCCTAATAAAGCACCAATAAACACGGTGGGGAAAGCCGGGACTTTTTTAATTGCCATCACCAGCAGTACAACCAGCGGAACCAATGTCACTACGCTAATATTAAATTGCTGCTTTAAAACCGAACTTATCTCATTAATATGCTGCAAATCAGCACTAACTTGGCTATTAAACCCAATCAGCAAAAACGCCAACAAAGCTAAAATGATACTGGGCACCGTTGTCCATAACATATGTCTAATGTGTTCAAATAAATCAGCACCTGCTACAGCGGGTGCTAAATTGGTCGTCTCGCTTAAAGGTGAAATTTTATCACCAAAATAAGCGCCCGAAACAATGGCCCCTGCTGTAATGGCTGGCGATAACCCCAAGCCAGTAGCCACACCAATTAACGCCACACCAATGGTGGCGGCCGTGGTCCAACTGCTACCAATACTCATAGCAACAATGGCACAGAGCAAACAGCTCGCGGCGTAAAACCAGCTCGGGCTTAATATTTGTAAGCCATAATAAATTAATGTGGGAACGGTACCTGAGAGCAACCACGTGCCAATTAAGGCGCCAACAGCGAGTAAAATCAATACTGCGGCTAATGACAATGAGATCCCTTTAACCATTGCCTTTTCAATACTTTGCCAGCTATGGCCATTTTTAAGACCAATGACTACCGCCACAGCCGCGGCTAAAAACAGCGCGATCTGATTCGGGCCATAAGACGAATCATCTTTGAACAGCACCACCGACGCCGCAAGCAAGACAATTAACACCAGCATTGGGATCAACGCATCAACTAAACTGGGGGATTTCACTTCTGAACGAGACATCAGGTGCTCCTACTATTCGCCAACAACGGCACTAAACAGATCGAGCACGCCGATCAAATTCAAAAACACCACAATAACTGCCACGGGAGTGATCCAACGGATCGCCAAGCGCCAAATAGCATAAGCCTGTTTCGTGGAAGCTAACTCCTCCGATGTAACCTTTTCAGACATCACCCAGCCAACAAAGATGGCAATAAATAACCCGCCAATCGGTAGCATTATGGCTGAGGTTAAATAGTCTTTTAATTCAAAAAAACTGCCAATAGGTTTACCGAGTAACGTCCACTCAAACGTTGCCCACGACGCGCCTGCAAAAGAGTAAACGGTAAGTAACCCTAATAACCACAGTGACAATCCAGTGTAGATAGTAGCATTTCGGCGTTTAACACCACGTGTTTCAACCAGCCATGCCACGGTAGATTCAATCATCGCAATGGTTGAGGTAAATGCAGCGAACACCAACATTACAAAAAATAATGTGCCAAATAGCGTACCAAACGGCATGCTGCCAAAAGCAATAGGTAACGTAACAAAAATCAAACCAGGCCCCTCGCCCGGCTGCAAGCCATAACCAAAGACTAGTGGGAAAATGGCTAATCCGGCCAATAACGCCACAGCGGTATCACACAGCGCAATTAACATAGAGGTTTTGGCAATAGACACATTGGAAGGCAAATAGGCCCCATAAATTATCATGGCGCCCGAGGCTAAACTTAAACTAAAAAAGGCATGCCCTAACGCTAACAGCACCCCATTCATGGTTAACTTAGAAAAATCCGGTTTGAACATAAAATCAAATGCTTCAGAGAAAGCGCCATTTAAACCAGAGTAAATCGCCATCACTAACAGCAAAATAAACAAAGATGGCATCAAATAATTAACGGTTTTTTCTAAGCCTTTGTGTACGCCTTTGCCTACCACATACACCGTAAAAAACAAAATAACCGCAGACCAACTCATTAAGGCGATAGGATTCGCAATAAAACTCGAAAATTGGGCACCGACTTCCGCTGCAGGCATATCCACAAAAGTGCCGCTTGCCGTTTTAAATACGTAATATAACGCCCAACCCGCAATAACCGCATAGAAAGACAAAATAAGATAACTGGCCGCTAAACCGCTCCAGCCTGCTAATTGCCAACGCGTACTGGCATTTGCCTCTAAAGCCAAGGTTTTAACGGAATGCCCAGGACTCTGACGGCCCCGGCGGCCAATCAGTACCTCAGACATCATCACTGGGATACCAATTAATAAAATACAAAACAAATACACTAACACAAAGGCGCCACCGCCATTTTGGCCCATAATATAAGGAAACTTCCAAATATTACCCAGACCAACAGCAGCACCAGTAGCGGCAAGAATGAAGGCTAAACGGCTTGACCAAAAGCCATGGACCGATTGACGAGTTCCCGACATAAGAGACCTTTATAATTATTATGTTGTACTGTGGTTCAACTGTGGCCGAGCGGAGATCGAACTGTGGTTAAGATGACCTGCTACGACAACGACAGCAAATTATTTAAAAAAGGCGGTTAATACCGCCTTTTTTATGGTTACGTAGCTACTTTTTCGCTACGCGGTTTAATTGCAACCAATCAATGGTAATATGCGCTGCTTCTTCTAAAAACGGATCCAGTTTCGTTAGCAACTCAGGCGCATCATCAATAGATGTGACTTCAGGTAATCCCAAGCGCTTTAAACGGGCATTCGTGCGCGTTAACGCGAGTGCTTTATCCGCTTCACGCTTCGCAATGCGCTCGGCTTTATTTAACGAAATACTTTTCTCATCTTTTTGCAGTTGATACTCGGCAATATCAGTTAGTAGATACTGAAACTCAGTTTCTTTGGCAATACGTTGAGCATGTTTCGCCTGCAACGTGGGTAATTGCTGCGCAATGTCCTGTAACGCTTGATACTGCGCAGGCGCTATGGCATCCCAAGGTAACGCGTAATCTTCTTTACTCTCACCCCATTCAGCCGGATCGATGGCTGAAGGAAAACTGATATCGGGGATCACGCCTTTGTGTTGCGTACTGCCACCATTTATCCGATAAAACTTGGCCATGGTGTACTGCACACTGCCTAATTGCTGCTCAAACATGTCATAAATACGGCCTATACCACGATGCTGTTGTACCGTACCTTTGCCAAAGGTTTGTTCACCGATAATCAGCGCTCTGCCATAATCCTGTAACGCCGCAGCAAAAATTTCTGACGCCGATGCACTATAGCGATCCACTAATACCGTCAGCGGGCCATCATAAAAGGAGACGCCATCGTTATCGCCATTTAACCCAATTCGACCATCGCCTGAGCGGATCTGTACAACTGGGCCGCTGTCAATAAATAAGCCAGTAAGTAACGTGGCTTCTTGTAAAGAGCCGCCACCATTACCACGCAAATCAATGATTAAGGCATCAATTTTTTGCTCGTTAGCCTCTGCCAGCAATTTTTTAACGTCTTCTGACAGGTTATTGTAAAACCCTGGAATATTAATCACGCCAACTTTGTTTTCTAACACACCTAGTTTGGGTTCAACAATTTCAAATTTAGCTGCGCGATCTTCCAATCTGATTTTATCACGAACAATTTCAACAACCTGTGTTTGGCTATTTACATCGCTACCGCCCAACACTTGCAAACGAACGGTACTGCCTTTGGGGCCTTTAATCAGATCAACCACATCATCTAAGCGCCATCCCACCACGTCGACAAATTCTTTGGCATCTTGCGCTACACCCACAATCCGATCTTTCGGTTTTAATTTTTGCGTTAAATCAGCAGGGCCACCTGGAACTAAGCTTTGAATCACCGTGTAATCTTCGTCGGCACGAAGGACTGCACCGATGCCTTCAAGCTGTAAATTCATCTCTTGTTGAAAACGCTCAGCGTTGCGTGGAGACAAATACGAGGTATGTGCCTCTACCGCACGCCCAAACGAATTCATCAATACTTGAAATACATCTTCGCTTTCAGTTTGAATTAAACGTTTTTGCGTATTGCGATAACGCTTTAATAAGATTTCTTTCGCTTCTTCTTGCGTTTTACCCGTTAATTTTAAGTTCAAAATGTCGAACTTAACGCGCTGACGCCATAACTCATCTAACGCTTGTTGATCTTCAGGCCACGAAGCGTCTTCACGATCGTAAACATACTGATCAGCCACCTCAAAGTCATACTCTTTATCAAGTAAGCTAATGGCATAGTTAAAACGCTCGAAACGACGTTGTTGCGCAACATTAAACATATCAAACGCAAAATCTAAATTGCCACGGTTAATACCATCATCAAAACGAAAACGGTATTCTTCAAATTTTGCGATATCAGCCGCTAACAAATGATTGCGGCTAAAATCTAAATTTTTCAAATACAAATCAAAAATTCGCCCTGACAACTCATCATTAAGCTGTACCGGCAAGTAATGTGAGCGCGTAAACGTAGCCGCAACCCGTTTACTGGCCGTCGCATGCTGAGGTGATTGGCTAACCACCGGCAAAGCCCCTATGTCAGGTTGCGAAACGGTTTCAGCAGTAACACTTAACGCTAAAAATATACCAACAGCTATCAGGGAAAATTTCTTCATAACACTCTCAATATTCGTCAGGCCTGATAAAGGCTATCCTGACGTGTTTTGATGACCATACCAGACCCCAATTGCACTGTCACATCAGGAAGGCTAACTTCTTGAATCGTGGCAGGCATCGGCGTTTGACCTAATTTCACCAACACCTTGTTACCCACCGCCAACATCGCGGGTTCTAACGTTAATAAAGCAGGCGCAACTGTTGCAATAGTTTCTTTCGCGGCAGGAACAACCGCCTTAGGCGCAGCTTTTACAGGTTTAGAACCCTTTACCAACGTTTTGTTCGGTCTTTTTTTATCACTGGGTGCTACGGGTGCCTTAACAGGCTGCTTTGCACGTTGCTCTTGCATACGCGCTTTACGTTTCTCTGCCGCTTTTTGCTTACTCTCAGCCAAAAGTTTGGCTGCATGTTCAGCTTGTTGCGCATCAATAACCTCAGCAGGCTGCCCATCTATATCTACGCGGCTAACCCCTTCTTTGGTTGCATCTAAATAGCGCCAACTTGATGTATATACCCTTAAGGCTTGACGCAATTGCGTCTTGCTGATTTGACTATCATCACCTAAACGTTGGGCAAGATCTTGAAAAATACCTACTTTTAACGGCTTAATATGCTCATCTTGGGCAAAACACAATGGATATTGGCTAACTAAAAAGGCCAAAACCTCCTTTACATTAGCAGGTTTTACAGTTTCCGTAGTAGGTAAAACTGGTGTATCAATGGTTTCAGCCGTTTCAGCAATCGAAATTGTCATTCAGGGTTCACTCTTCTTCGTCGTCTTCAGCAGGCATGTCTGTCATGCCTTCATCAATTTGTTGTTGAATATAGGTAATTGCCCAACCAATTAACTCGTCTTCATCTACATCTACTAATACCGTATCTCCTCGCAGTTGCTCCCAGATTTGCGGCATTAAAAAATTGATTTCATTCGAGGTTAAGGTGTCAGGTAAGGCATCCCAAACAACATGGATAATGGTATTTAGTTTGTCGGCAACCAGTTCTTCTTCACCGTCCCAGTCGCCTACATCAGACACCTGCAGTAAATAATCTTGTACCGATAACAAATCTTTCATTGGCTTAAAACCAAATGTTTCTCAAACAATGCCACTAATTGCGCTAAGCCCGCTTCATCTTCATCATCAAACCGAGCAAGCAATGGGCTATCAATATCTAGCACTGCAATAACCTCATCGTTATAACGGATTGGTAAGACAATTTCTGAATTACTGGCTGCATCGCAAGCAATATGGCCTGGGAATTCATGCACATCGGCAACCCGTTGAATAAGCCCGGTAGCAACACAGGTACCACAAACCCCCTTGCCTACTGGAATGCGCACACACGCTACCTGGCCCTGGAATGGACCCAGCACCAATTCTCCAGCGCGCATGATATAAAAACCAGCCCAATTAAGATCAGGTAAAGTATTAAAAAGTAAGGCACTAAAATTTGCCATATTGGCAATCATATCGGTTTCATGCTCTAACAAGGCGCGGCCTTGTTCAAGTAACAAACGGTAAGTGGCGTTTTTCTCGCTGGACATGGTATCAATCAAATTAAAAGTTATCACAAAGACCCTACATTACTTGTTTTACGTGGCAATTTAAACCTTTTTTAGCGTAAAGCAATGCCTGCCTATCGCAGCCATCACCAGAAACACTGGGTTTGCTGTTAAATTAAGCAAGTTCGCTTGTTTACACCTTAAAACGCGTCGGATTAGCCGGATAAAGAAATTGTGGTGCTTGCGCCTGTTGGCTGAACTTTCGGGTATCTTTATAAGGCAGTTTCATAAAGCCCCCCACGCCTTCCCCGCAAATTAAGGGCACCTTTGTCAAAATACTGCGTAACAAAAAGGCAAATTGTTCCTCAGCAGTGGGATCCAACAAGCGGTAATAGCTATGGATTTTCATATAAAGCGGCGTTACTTCAAAAATAATACAGCCGGTGTGCCGAATTAAGTTAAGTTTAGCAATATCATCCATAATGGCATCGGGTAACACCAATTGCTCATCAGGATCTTTACCATCTTCAAAATAGGAGTGTTGTTTACTGGCATCTTCTTCACTGATTACCGGTGCTAATTGATAAGGAATTTTACTTTCTGAAGGCACGACAAACGGTACATCTTCACTGTCGCGACTGATATGCAGGGTGTTTCTCGCATTAAACAAACATGCTTTAAATGTCCCTACTTTGCTGATCGCTCGAGCCAGTGTAACCACATTATTCACCGCCAACGCAAAGGCACGTTGTAGCTCGGTATCATACAAATTTAAACTTGAATCTATATACACGCCCTGAGCTTGCCAATGGATCGCTAAGCCCCCAACAACCGGATAACGTGCTAATCGGCTAACCGCAGCAATAAAGGCTTTTTCTGTTTCGCCCATCCCCTCAAGATAGTTTTTGTAGTAGCGCTCTAGCTGCACATCATCGACATACGCAATATCCATCTCTTCGTTATGTTCACGTAAAAATGATTTTCGAGACGAATACACCACGGTGTCTAACTCACGTTTTTCTGGACTTACCCAAACGGGTAACTGAGGCAAATCATTAAATAACGTGAGCTCAGGTAACACTAAGCGTTTTATACGCGACATATGCTGTAAAAAGTAATCCCCTGCCTGATGGCGCAATGTCAAATCATCCGACAGCATACTATCAAGCAAAGTGGCAAACTCTAAAGGCAAACCCAAACTTCTGGCAGGTATCGCCTTGCGGCCAAATCGACAAGGCTGGCCTGAGGCGAGCGCATACAGGGTACTGGCTACACCTTGCTCATCAAAGCGTGGACTTGATAAATGCCCCGCACGTTGCTCGGGGCCAATAAAGTAAATATCTCCCATGCGCGCATTAGAATGCTGCAGATCAGACGACATTAATTGCATCACATTATTAGATAGATAATGTCCATCCTGATCAAGCTGCGCAAACACCGACGAACCCCAATCAATCAGACTAATTTTCCCAGTTGCATCATCAAACACTAAATTTGAAGGTTTGATATCACCATGCACAATAGGCATGGCGACGCCGTCTTTACGATAATGGCGTAAATGCCATAATAATTCTGCCAATTGCGCTGCGATATCAATCAATAACTTTACCGATAATCGACCATGGCGCAAACTGTATTGCTCAAGATCAATACCGGGCGCCCGTCCCATCATCAAGATCCCTTGTTTTTTGATCACTTGATACGTGACATAAGGCGGCACGGCCGAATGCTGTACTTGCGACAACATAAAGGCTTCGTCAGCTAATCGTTCTTGAATATGCTGTGGTAAATTGATCCGAGAAAACTTAAAGACATAACATTGCTCATCTATGCCATACCCCGCAAAAGCGAAACCATAAGCGCCCTTGCCTATCAAACTGATATCGTGATAACCCAATTTTTGCAATTCGTCGATACACAGTGCTACCCAATCTTTAAGCTTCTTGGCATCATTAGTGTTCAATAAATAAATCGATTGCTCTTCAGGAATATAAAAATTTCTGAGATTACGCTCTTGCATCGAGACTCCAGCAAACACGACTAAATATGTGTCTTCAATTTATGGGATAATTCGGCACTATCATTTAGAACTAGAACTAGCATTTTGAACTAGCATTTTGAACTAGCATTTTGAACTAGCATTTTGAACTAGCATTTTGAACTAGCATAATAAGCATTAATAATAATGGGGCTTTTATCTAGTGGAAAGGTAATCTTTTCGTATAAATTCAGAATGGTACATCATAAGATATCGATCTAAGCTGACAATTTTTACGGTCTAACCCAATAAATAGTCCAAACCCAGCATCAGAACTTAACCCGCCACTCCCTCCACTCCCTCCACTAAAGTACAGACCGAAAAATACTCCCTCTAACGGATCGCCATTAAAATGGACTGTTCTTCGTTTAAACTGGCTATGTTGAAGATAAAACTGACGATCTTGCTTGAAATCAAGATGGGGGTTGATAGCATGCAACATTTGAGAAAATTGAGCATAGGCTTCTCCCTCTTGCTCCACCAGCTCAATTATGTCAGCGAATGTCAAATCAGATATAGCCTGTTTCATTTCAACGGTACAGGGTTGAGCGTAAAGCACCTTGCTGAAAAGTGTTACCAAAAATAATACAAAATACCTCAAAGCCCCTCCTTTACCTGATAAGTGACTCAAAAGGAACTAAATGACACACAGCCTAATAGCGCTCAATCATGGTGTGAGACACAATGTAATGCATTACCCAATCAGGAGCTCAAACAGCGCCTTGATAACGATGGCTAATCGCAGCTAAAGCCAAAACTGCCACCACGTTTTGTTAGCCCTTTTTAAACGCTCATCTGCCAGGTACTTTACAATATTTTTGTTAACATCGCTTTGGCGATGAGTCTGTTTATGATGTTTAGGTTCACTGTTTTGGCTTAGGTATTCCCTTTGCGCTGTGTAGTACTCACGGAACCAAAGCGACGGAACAATAGTTATAAAGGCAACAGGAATGATGACTGTCACATATTGGACTTTAAAGTAAATTAGACCCGCACCAATAAGCAGTCCCAATACGAATATTACTGCGTAGTCCCTATAATAATTTTTTGGTTTTTTAGGTTCGCTAATCATAAATTATTTTAGTGCATAGCAAGCCAGCAAAGGACCGTATTGTAAGGACATGTATCCATCTAGCTAAAATGTATATATTACGTTAATTATTTAGCACTTAAAGAGGTCGATTTCAAGAAAAATTTATTTTTATACGGTTTTTTATTATTGCCTTGCTCATATTGAGATTTCCAATCAACATCTCCGGTATTTTTACTTACACAATCCAGAAAGATTGATTTTTCGTCAAACCGCTATTGTTGCTGTCTAGTTTCAACCTCTATTTTAAAGAGCAACCTTTTTTACCTAGTTAACGATCACCTTAACTACTGGCCCTGAGGATTCTAGTTCTCGAAATTCACTATCTCCAACGACTCGTCCAGTAACGACCAGAGATTTCAAACCAGCTATTCGCGCAATAGACTTAAGCAAGGGCGCCGAGATATGGGTGATGTTGATTGCTATGAGTTCAACTCCAGACAGTCCAAGAAGCGCCATTGCATCCTGCTCAGAGACCGCAACATCCATTAAAGTGATCGTGAAAGTTTCTGGCTCCCAAACGAAACCACCTCCAAGGCGCTCGACTTCAACTAGAATTATCTCGTTCCTTTCCTTTGCGTCTGCAGTCATATACTCCCTTTTTTAGCATAACGACCCTGTAGAAAACCTGTTCAAATAACAGCATTTCTACTTCGGCCATTCTGTTTATTAATTGTTATCTGTTTATGGCGATAAAATTTTTTGTTAGGTTTGTTTTCTTAGTATATGTAAAACATAAGTTTTGTTAAAAACACTAATAGCACCATTAAATACCCTAGTTTGCGTAAAGCACCAACCTGCTAACGTGCATTCTACTGTTACAGGCTCAGATGTTTTCTGTTGGCCGTTAAAAGCAAAAATAGTAGAACATGACGTTGGCTCCACTCCTCTTGCTGCAGAACAGATTGAAATACCTGATGGCTGCCATGAACATTCTGTTTGGGATGATATTTGTTGCAGCGGTACATGAGTTCTGTGGGACAAACCAATTATTTCCGGGTAATAATCATGGGTGTAGGTTTTTGTAATTCGCCTCCCCAAGGCAATACTGTAGTCGGTGCACGCAGCGGTATTAATGGTTGTTCTATACTCAACCTGTAATTTGAAACCGATTGATTCATCGACTTCGCCAATAACATCAATAAATTTGTTAGACGGCATATCAGACTGAACTAAGTCTGTGTTCAACGAACAAGAACTGAGAACTAAAGCCAAAAACGCTAACAGACTCACACTTTTCATAGAAAACCTACCACAAAGCAAAATGGGTGACCGACTGCACTGCGGGTTGGCATGTCAGCGAACAACTTGCGAAAGTGATGCGTTTTATTATGTTTTTTTAAGTAATACATCCAAACCTCTATTGTTTCTTTTAAATTTGTACCTGTGATATGACCACTTTTTTCAATCAACACAGATTTAGCCTGTGGGAAAGCACTAGCCCATCCCTGCCATAGCTCACTCCACATTTATCTGCCCTGATCCGTAAAAAATAAATTGGCCGGGCTATCTCCTTTTCTAACGTCAATTGCCTGCCTTAGGATAGAATGGTTCAACAACTTCAAGGAGTTGAGGCCAA
>Ga0209812_10000185_pt1 | contig 58360 bp, 43 predicted proteins | sample JI71714BDNA_FD_187502 | JGI IMG/M metagenome (GOLD analysis project Ga0209812, IMG submission 187502) | Wastewater effluent complex algal communities from Wisconsin, to seasonally profile nutrient transformation and Carbon sequestration -... | ecosystem: Engineered > WWTP > Effluent > Algae...
CACATACTTCGAGAAGGTGATGGGGTTTTGGGCTGAGAAGCCAATCCGTATCCGAGATACCTTGTTGTTAAACCACGTATTGACTTTGGCCTGTGGGAAATTGTAATACAACGCAGCCTCGCGTAAACGAATATAAGAGGCATCTTGTACCCAACGATCTGCACCGTTGTTTGGATCTAGGCCGCGGTCTCGACCGTTTGGTTTGCCATCACCATCATCATCGCCAAACCAGTTTGGTGATGTACCACCCGAATCTGTTAAGAATTGTGATAAGTTGATGTTGTCGCCTCCTTTTTTCCAATGCCACAAAAAGCTTAAGTCAAAATGCTTAAAGAAGTTGATTTCATTAAACCACGACATCTGGAAATCAGGTTGTCCGTTGCCCAAAATGTAAGCACCTGTGAGAACCCCTTCGTTCAATGGCGTATCGTTTGGATCCTGCGAACCATCGGCGAGTAAGCGTCGTGGACGCGTTCCCACAATGGTCGTCGGTGCAAATCCAGCTTGGTATAGGAATGTACCTAACGTCGCACCAAATCCGCCAGCATTGTACGGTGGTATCCCCAGTTCTTTTAATAACAGATCATTTCTCCACCACATCACACGGCTTGTCCAGCGAATATTTTCCTTTTGAACTACGGTTCCAGCTAAGCTAAATTCCCAACCCCGGTTTTGCAACTGGGCCAAGTTGCTTGGGATCGATGAATACCCAGTAGCTGGTGAAAGTGATAGGTTTTGAATGTTATTACGGGTCTGCTTGTCGTAATACGTCACTTCTAAATTGATACGGTTCTTAAACAAACTCATATCCACCCCGAACTCCAATTCGGCGGCTCTTTCTGGCTCAATGCCGATGTTACCCGCACCTGCCGTCACGACCGAACCCAAAATGCCTCCAATGTTGGCTGGCAAAAGAGGGGTGAAGGTCTGTCCGAAGCTAGGAACCCCTGCCGTTTGGCCGTAGGCAGCACGTGGCTTGAGGGCAGAGAACACATTGGTTAAACCACTATTTTGAAAAAACGAGAAGTTGGCTAAGTTAAAAGCCACCGATGCTTTCGGGAAAGCATAAAATTCATTGGCATTTCCGATCAACGTGGATTTGTCCCAGCGTACCCCAGCGGTAGCAATGATTTTGTCATCCCAGTTTACTTCCTCTTGTACGAATGCACCTACGTCAGTGACTTTGGAGAAGCGCTGCTGGAAGATCTCCTGAACGGTCCCTTGGTTCAAGTTTCTCTGGCCTGGTGCTAGTCCACGTGCCCGATTCAATAAGCGATCTTCCTTAAAATCCAACCGCACAATTCCTCCTTGAGTCGTGAAATTTACCTTACCCAAAGTTTGGTTATACACCAAAGCTGCCTGAATGTTAGTATTTACGTTTTCTGTTTTCCCAGCAATGATATCTCCAGGATTTGCTTGTGCGCGTTGAAATTGCAAGTCTTCCGGTAGATAAACACTCGTATTGTTTTGGGTAAAATCAGCCCCACCTTGCAGTACAAATTTGACCAATGCTTTCTCGGTTTTGAAAAGGTTGGCATTTAAGGCGAAGGACTGAATGAAGCGATTGACAGTCGAGATATTTTGCCCTTTGTCAGTTACTGCAACCGGATTTTCTGCAAAATAAGGGTTGTTTGGATAGACACCGCTGGCATCTGGGAAGAGATTGAAATAATTGGGCACATAGGCAATGTTGTACCCGATACTGGCCCCAGAGTTGTTTTGGTTACCGGTAAATCCACGCTCCGAAATGGTGTTGAGGTAGTTTGATCCTACACTCAACGTAATGTCGTTGGTGATTTTGTGGTCTATGTTTGTCCGAATACTGTACCGTTGAAAACCTGTATTCTTGATGATCCCTTTTTCGTCTGTCATCGCACCCGAAACAAAGAACTTCGTTTTGTCATTCCCACCGGATACACTCACCCGTGTATTGGATAAAGGGGCGGTGTTGTTATAGAAATAGTCCTCGTAATTGTATGTTTTCCCAGCGGCTTGCCGAAAACGCTCCAATTCGATAGGTTGACGTGAGGCTGGAAAGAAGAAACGAATTTTCTCTTCCGACCAATCATCTACCCCGAGTAGACGCTGCGGGGTCGCCATGCCAAAGTCCTGAGCGAGAGAAACCTTTGTTTTTCCTGCTGATCCTTTTTTGGTATTGATGATGATTACCCCGGCATTCGCCCGAGTTCCATAAATGGCAGCTGCTGAGGGTCCTTTCAAGACTTCTACAGACTCGATGTCATTTGGGTTTAGATCCGAAATCCGGTTTGAAGCATCATCTTGGTTGTCAGCCGCTGATGCTCCAGTTACAGAGCCACGACCAGTCCGGTTGGTGTTGTTGTTGACATAAACGCCATCTACAATGTAAAGAGGCTGAGAGGCACCTGATAACGAGGAAATACCCCGCAACTGAACCGAGGCTCCTCCTCCGGGCGCACCACCGTTAGTGTTGATGTTGACCCCGGCAACTTTACCATAAAAGGCATTGTCTACCGTCTGAATTTGGGTGGTTCCCATCAATTCCTTGGCGGAAATTGTTCCTACCGCATTAGCCAAGTTAGACCGTTTGATGGAGGTCGCTAAGCCTGTAACTACAATTTCGTCTAGCCGATTTTCATCCTCGGCTAGGGTGATATTCAGCTCGCGCGCACCTGTAACGACTACACTTTGGCTAGCATACCCTACCGATGAAAAGACTAAAGTGGCACGACCGTTGGCCGAAACACGTAGGCTGTAGGTCCCGTCGGCCCCGGTTGCGGCTCCTTGGGTGGTGCCCTGTACCGTGACGCTAGCACCCGGGATCGGACCACTCGCGTCCGAAACTTTACCCGATACGGTGTACTGGGCAAAGGCGGCGAACTGCGCAAAAATAAGACCTAGCATTAGCCAAGTCCCTCGCCAGTTTCGCTGAGGAATTTGTCGATCTACTCTCATAGAATTAGGTTTAGTTTACTATTAAAATAGTTTAAACTGCAAATAAATGAAAAATCAAGTAGTATCTCTAGTTCTGTTTTAGTATAGATTCTATCTATGGACTTAAATTCAATATATAATTAGGTGTGGTTCGTCGAAATTTCTTTTTTTTAAATTTTTGCCAAATAATATTTTACATTTTTCGAAAAAAAATGATTCTTATGAAGAAAAAGGAATTTTTACTTGGAGAAAAAAATCCCTATGTTCAACTGAACATAGGGATGGAGGAGGTGAATAAAGATAGATTCCGTTATAAGAGCGTGGTTGGACACACATAATCTGTTTTTGGAACATGGGTTTCTTTGAGTGCTGCAAATCCACCACGAACGTCCACAAAGTTATCCCAGCCTCGTTGCTTTAAAATGGAAGCAGCGATCATACTGCGGTATCCACCGGCACAGTGCAAGACAAATGGCGTTTCTTTAGGGAATTGCGCTAAATGGTCATTGATGCTCCCCAAGGGCGTATTGATCGCGCCAACCAAATGCTCGGAAAGGAACTCACTGGTTTTTCGGACATCAAAAAAGACGAGGTCGCTTGACTGATAGCGTGTTTCAAATTCGTTTGCCGAAATCCGCTCGATTTGATCAAGTTCTTTCCCCATTTTTTTCCAAGATGCAATTCCTCCGTCCAAATAACCAATCGCAAAGTCATACCCAACCCGGGCTAGGCGTGTGATGGTTTCTTCCTCTTTTCCTGGGGCTGTCACCAGGAGAATTTCTTGTTTGATATCTGGAATTAATTCACCCACCCACATGGCGAAATTACTGTCTAAACCGATGTTCACTGAGTTTGGAATAAACCCTTGGGCGAATTCATCCGCCTCTCGGCTATCAAGAATCAACGCCATGGTTTCGTTGGCTGCGGCTTCAAAAGCTTGTGGACTAAGTGCCTGTGACCCTCGTGCCATGACGGCGTCCAAACTTTCGTACCCTTGGATATTCATCAATACATTTTTCGGGAAATAGCCCGGAGGTGCCGTGAGTCCAGTTAAAACCGCCTTGATGAATTCCTCTTTGGTCATATCAAGTTGTAAGGCATAATTGGTTTTTTTCTGGTTACCCAAAGTGTCTGTTGTTTCTTTACTCATCATTTTACCACAGGCACTCCCTGCTCCATGATTTGGATAAACAATCAGATGATCGGCAAGTGGCATGATTTTATTCCGAAGCGACTCAAATAGGTAGCCAGCTAATTTCTCCTCGGTCAAATCTTCGATAACATGTTGCGCCAAGTCGGGCCGGCCCACATCACCAATAAACAACGTATCTCCGGTAATAATCCCATGCTCTTGCCCTGTCTCATCAATAAGTAAATAGGTGGTACTTTCTAGGGTATGACCGGGAGTATGAATGGCTTTTACTTGGCAGGCACCCACTTGGAATACTTGACCATCCTCAGCGATGAGGGCTTCAAAAGCGGGTTTAGCCGTTGGTCCAAAAACGATCTGAGCACCTGTTTTTTGGGCTAGGTCCAAATGACCCGAGACAAAATCAGCATGAAAATGTGTTTCAAAAACGTATTTGATGGATGCCCCTGCTTTTTCTGCCTTGTGAATGTAGGGACCTACTTCACGCAATGGGTCAAATATGGCCGCCTCGCCATTACTTTCTACATAATATGCCGCATGGGCAATACAACCGGTATAGATTTGTTCGATTTTCATTGGAATGTACGTTTAAAGGAAAAATGAGTGATGTGTTGCAGTTTAAAGACGTGTAACTCCATCAGGGGCAGCGCCCAGAACAAATTTGATGTACCATAGCTCATCTGAAAGTTTGATACCTCAAAGTAACCTGACGTTACGCTGTCCCGGAATGACTACCATCATAATTCCGCATTTGTCCCATTCCCAATCGAATTTGTACTTACTTGCCTGATTTGGGGTAAAAAAGATAATCTACACTGTACTTCCCCCCGCCCCAAACCAATAGGACTCCATAACTGAGCAGGTACAAAACGGGAGTTTCATGGTCCGAGAGCGGATCTGAAATATGGACCCGAAAAATAACCACCAGCATAGTCAGGATAAGTGGTATCACCAACAAACGCGTCCGAAAACCAAAAACAATTAGCAAGGCACAAATAATCTCAGCAAAGATGGCAATGTATAAGGTCAGTTCAGACCCAAAACCTAATGGGTCTGCAAATTGAATTGGGCCATCTTCTGTGAAGAGACGGTTCCATTTTCGAACGCCATGGAGAACAAACATGCCCAATCCGCTGAAAATTCGGATAAACAACAGAATCCCATCTTGCCAGGTAGTCCAAGGGTCATTGGAAAGCAATCGATCGCGTAGATTCATTTTGTATTGAAATAAAGGGTGGAGGTTTTTGGATTATAGGTCAATAAGTGGTTGACCATGCAAAATAAAAAATAAAGCGAAGAAAAATCTTCGCTTTACCGGTTTAAATAGGTCGGGTATATTGAATTTCTTAGAAGGTAGGGTTGAATAGTGAGCAAATATAGTAATTTTTTTATAAAAAATAGTATTTTAAAAAAAATTAATGAGGTAAAAACTGCCGGACGTAATTTCGAGAGGTCAAGATGGCATCCACTACATCCTGCATACTACCTTCATAGGCTTTATCTTCTACTTCAATAACAACCGGTCCACGGTACCGAACATCTGTCAGTGCAGCAAAGAATCCTCGCCAATTTACATCCCCAAGTCCGGGTAGTTTGGGGGAATGGTATTCCAATGGGTTCGCCAAAATCCCTACACGATCCAATTTGTCTCGATAGACCTTCACATCTTTAATGTGTATGTGATGCAAACGATCCTTGTATTGGTAAATGGGCTTAATTTCGTCCATCATTTGGAAGACCATGTGGCTAGGGTCATAATTTAACCCAAAGAGCTTTGTTGGAAAAACGGAAAACATGTGATCCCAAATCGCCGGACTAATCGCCAAATTCTTTCCTCCCGGCCATTCATCGTTCGTAAAAAACATGGGACAATTTTCGATCCCAATTTTGATCCCTTCTTGCTCCGCGGTGGCGATAATCGGCTCCCAAACTTTCTGAAACAAGACTAGGTTTTCCTGCATCGTGAGGTGTTGATTCCGTCCAATGAAGGTATTCATGACGGGTACACCTAGCTGATTGCAAGCGCGAATCACTTTTTTAATGTGTTCGACATAAAATTCTGACTTTTCAGCATCCGGGTCCAACGGGTTTGGGTAATAGCCTAACCCCGAAATTTGAATGTTCCGCTCCTTGACATAATGCTTGATGTAGTTGACATCCATCGAATCCACATCGATGTGTGTTACCCCTGCATACCGCCGGGCATCTTGGTTATTTCCAGGCCAGCACATGATTTCAATCGATTCAAATCCATGCTTCTGTGCAAAATTTACAACATGCTCAAAGCCAAAATCAGCTAAAATAGCGCTGACAAATCCTAGTTTTAACATGGGGGTATTGATTTAAAGATGAGACGCCAGACTGCTTTTCTTACCAGTCTGGCGTGAAAACTTAAACAGTCACCCAGGCTTGTTTGCGGTGACTTTCTACGATCCGCTCACAGATTAATAGCTCACGAAGGCCGTCCGCAAAGGTAGGGTAGGTGGGGTTTTCGGGTTGTTTACCCGCAGCAATTGCCGCGTAGACTTCCTTGAACATCTGTTTTGAGGTATCCGGAAATCCTTCGTTATGCCCACCCGGGAAAGAAATTAAACTTCCAGCTTCTGGATAGAACAAGGATGGATCTTTCATCAACGACTGGTTGGCCGTTTCGCGCTTACCAATCCAAAGCTCGTTGGGTTTTTCTGAGCACCATTCAAAGTTCGCTTTGGAGCCTGAAATCTCGATGTTCAACCGATTCTTTCGCCCGGCAGCGACTTGCGAAACCGTTACCACGCCGCGTTGCCCGTTTTCAAAACGCAATAAAACATTGGCATGATCTTCAGTATGAATCGGAACTTCTTCATAATCAGAAGCTTGTAGCATTTTGCCTGAATACGTTTCGATGGGTTTCAATGGTTTTAAACGCGTCGGGTGAACCGTCGAGAAGTCGGCCATGACTTCGACAATGCGAAGGCCCGTGACGTATTCTGTTAAATCCAATAGGTGGGAGCCAATGTCGGCGATCGCGCGTGAATCTCCTGATTTATCCGGTTCCAAGCGCCAATTATAATCGGTATTCAAAAATAACCAATCCTGTAAATAAGAGCCCATGATCGAGTAAATGTCACCCAAATCACCCTTTTCCCGCATGGTTTTCATTTGCCGTACCAAGGGATAATACCGAAGATTAAAATGCACAGCATTGACAAGTCCGGTTTCTTTGGCTAAGGCAACGAGTTCTTCCGCCTCTTCGATTTTCGTGGCGAGTGGCTTTTCGCATACCACGTGCTTACCTGCCAATAACGCAGCTTTGGACTGCGAATAGTGTAAGAAATTGGGTGTACAAATGTGAATGCAGACGATGTCCTCTTGTTTGAGCAGCTCATCAAACACATAGGCACGCGGAATGCCCAATTGGTGGGCCTTTTGCTCGGCTAGTTCTTGTGTAAACTCACACAGGGCCGCAACCTCAATATTGGGAAGCCGACGGAGCGCCTCTATGTGGGCGGGTCCGATAAAGCCTGTACCCACGACGGCCACTTTGATTTTTTCCATGATCACTCAGGGGTTTGGTTGTAAGAAGATAGGCTAATATATGCCAATCAAATATACGGGCATCTTGGGGAAGTCACCAAAAAGCAATCCGTTTCTTTTAGGTCATTGTTAAATTTTTTTTGGTAATTTGTAAGGTTTAATCGTAAAGTAATATGAATAACCAACTCACAACGAGGGCCTTTTGGCAAGCCTATTGGGAATCTAAGTCGGATTTAGTTCGTAGCCTCGATCGATATTATGAACTTGGGGATCTTATAGAAACGTATTTGGCTGATAAATCGATTCGGTCAGCCATCGAACTCGGTGGCTTCCCGGGCTATTATGCAACCCTCCTCCGAAAGCATTATGCGATCGATACAACGCTATTAGACTATTTTGTTCATCCCCCTTTGATAGAAAAACTTCTACAAGCAAATGACTTATCTCCAGGGGCTATTCGGATCATTGAGGCCGATCTTTTTTCATATACGCCGACTGAAACCTATGACCTCGTAATCTCTTGTGGACTTATCGAGCATTTTGAGGATTTGGAGGACATATTGGCGCGCCACCTTACTTTCGTGCCCTCAGGAGGCCATGTGTTCATTACTCTGCCTAATTTTCAAGGAATTAATGGGTGGATTCAAAAAACGTTCGACCGTGAAAATTATGACAAACACAATATTCGGATCATGGATAAAAATGTACTCCGAAACGCTGCTTTAAAAGTTGGAATGGAGGATGTTCATGTTTTTTATTTCCGGCGCTTTAGTGTTTGGCTTGAAAAAGAAACTCAGCATACATGGGCAGTTCGGGCTTTGGTGAGGGGAATTTGGTTCCTCGGAAAACTCGTAACCCGAATTTTTCCCATAGATTCCCGACTTGGGTCTCCTTATTTGGTTATACAAGGTAAAAAACGTTAATAACTCAAAGGAAAGCCGTAATTTTGTACAATAGTTAAATGGGTATGGGCATCTTCGATTTTTTTACTAAACAAAAGAAGGAGTCCCTTGAAAAAGGGCTTGAAAAAACCAATCAAAGTTTTTTTGACAAACTCACCAAGGCGGTTGTCGGGAAATCGACAGTAGATGAGGAGGTACTAGATGAGCTGGAAGAGATCCTGATCAGTTCCGATGTTGGTGTGGATACGACCTTGAAGATCATACGCCGTATCGAAAAACGAGTGGCTCAGGATAAATATGTCAATGTCGATGAATTGGATCGAATCCTGCGGGAGGAAATTGCAGCGCTTCTCACAGAAAATAACTCCGCTGATGTGGACCAAAGCTTCGAAACCGCGCATCTCCCATCGCCCTATGTCATGATGGTGGTGGGCGTGAATGGGGTTGGGAAAACCACCACAATCGGAAAATTGGCCCATAATTTTCAAAAAAATGGTAAAAAGGTCGTCCTCGGAGCCGCCGATACATTCCGCGCAGCTGCCGTTGACCAACTCAAACTCTGGGGGCAACGTGTCGGTGTCACGGTCATTGACCATGGGATGAATACTGACCCTTCCTCGGTAGCCTATGATGCCATTAAAGCGGGTCTTGAACAAAAAGCCGATGTCATCATCATCGATACTGCCGGTCGTTTGCATACCAAAATCAACCTCATGAATGAGTTGGGGAAAATCAAACGCGTCATGCAGAAACTCATTCCCGATGCCCCCCATGAAGTATTACTGGTCTTGGATGGGTCAACCGGTCAAAATGCCGTGATTCAGGCCCGTGAATTTACCCGCGTTACCGACATCACCGCCCTCGCTGTGACCAAACTCGATGGGACGGCCAAAGGCGGTGTCGTGATTGGTATCTCAGATGAGTTTAAAATCCCCGTCAAATACATTGGCGTTGGAGAACAAATGGAACACCTCCAAGTCTTCAACAAAATGGCTTTTGTAGAATCATTATTTAAAAAATAAATAAAACCTATTAAGGAATTTTAAGGATTAAAATTGACCAATTGTCTGAAAAGGATCGTTGCATAGTAGACAACCTTCCTTTTAGTCATGACAATTTGGGATGATTTACGCTGGCCTCATATTCTACTTCGACTGGGTATTTTACTCGGGTTAGGACTTGTGGCTTGGATCTGGTACAGATCTCAAAAACAACGGTTCTTATTTTTTCAGGTTGCTTTATTCAGCATACTCTGGGTATCGCTCGAGTTACTCGCTTGGGCAGGACTTCGTTGGGTTTGGCCCGAATTCCAAAAACCTAATCACCTCCTTTTTCGGTTTAATCCACCAATTAGCATGGGCAAACCACCCCTTTATGGAGACTATGACCTCGATTTCGATCGTTGGCGGCTTCCCGCTGATTCTGTGGTTCAATTTCGATGTGATGATAGCACGCGATTGGTTTTTCGCACAAATCATCTCGGTATGCGGGATATGGACTATCCGATGACCTCAACAGAACGCCGGATAGTTTGGTTGGGTGATTCGTTCACAGAAGGGGTAATGGTTAATGTGGAAGATCGTGCCTCCGACCTCATTGAACGCTCAACAGGAATTGCGCAAATAAACTTTGGAATTCGGTCGTCTAGTCCAATCAACCAGTATTTGATCTATAAAAAGTTTAAAGGCCACTACACGCATAATGCGGTAGTCTTGGGCTTACTGCCTGCCAATGATTTTGAAGATTATCACCCTTCGAAAAAATTGAGCCTTCTCCATTATCCTCTTTACCGGCCATACTGGACAGCTGACCGCAAAATAGCCTATTCATTAAATCATCTCGAGCAAGCTTACGGTTCACGATCTCGATATAATCGTCCGGACCTTGTCTATGCCACACGAGATTCGTTGTATCGAAAACTAACGTTGTCTGAAAAAGTACAGGTAGAGTGGACTAGTAATTCCTATTTGTGGGCACTTATCCAAGGATTTGCCCATCAAAAAGCTTTCCACGCCTTCCAAAATACAAATTCTTTTGATCAAGAAGTTTCTGAAGAGGCTTGGCAGTCATTCCTTTGGTCTTTCCAAGGAGTTTTGACTGAAGCTGCGGGTAAAAAATTGGCTTTAGTACTCTATCCAACACTATATGACATCAAAGCTTACCAACAAAACTCCCGTTGCCGTTTAGTAGAGAAGTTAGCTCATTTATGTAAAATCCATGGAGTTGAGTTCATTAATACCCTCCCACATTTTGCCAAACACCCTTCCCCTGAATCTTTGTACGTTTCGTGCGATGGGCACTGGAATGAGGCCGGGGAAGCTCACGCAGCCAAACTAATCATTCAACACCCCCTGTTTGGGTTGAAAAATCGGGACTGATTGGCCCATTTCTTGGCTAAGTTCAAAAAGTCTTTTACTTTTACCCTGTGTCGCGAAAATTTAGACTACAATGGGATTAAAACGGATTGGTATAAGCATAATTTTTTTGGTCATTTCTTGGGCAGGCTGGTCACAAAATCAACAGATTTCGGTCATTCCTAAACCCCAGATTTTTGACCCAAAGGCAGGTTCCTTCATTCTATCCAATCGAGTGAAAATTGTACTGCCTCCTGACGCTTCTGAAAGTAACTTTGCCGCAGAGTGGTTGCAGCAGCGAATGCGCTTAGCATCCGGGTATATGATCGACCTCACCTCGCTACCAACATCCCCTGCCATCGAATTTCGGAATAATCCCAAACTTCCCTCAGAGGGATACCGTGTCGATGTTACGCCCAAAGGCGTTGTCTTGGAGGCTTCGACGGGTAGAGGGCATTTTTATGCTGTTCAAACCTTGTTGCAACTCCTGCCCCCCTCTGTTTTCTTAGCCTCAGGTAGCCAAAGCCTCTGGACGATTCCGGCTTGTTGGATTGAAGATGCACCTCGTTTTGCCTACCGTGGGCTAATGCTGGATGTAGGACGCCATTTCTTTTCCGTTGAGAAAATCAAACAGTACATCGACGCCATGGCAATGCACAAGTTAAACACACTGCATTGGCATTTAACGGAAGATCAGGGATGGCGCATTGAAATTAAAAAATACCCAAAGCTCACCCAAGTCGGTGCTTACCGCAAAGAAACCATGAAAGGGCATTACCGGGATCAAACGTGGGATGGGGAGCCGTATGGCGGATTTTATACCCAAGACCAAATTCGAGATATTGTAGCCTACGCCAAAACGCGGTATGTAACCATTATTCCGGAAATCGAAATGCCCGGACATGCTTTAGCGGCTTTGGCGGCTTACCCAGAACTCGGATGTACAGGAGGACCCTATGCGGTAGGGACTCGGTGGGGCGTTGAAGAGGACGTGTTCTGTCCCTATGACGAAACTTTTCAATTTTTGGAGGATGTATTAACTGAGGTAATGGATTTGTTTCCAAGTCCATACATTCATATCGGTGGGGATGAATGTCCAAAAACGACCTGGAAAAATTCAGCTTTTTGTCAGGACCTGATTCGCCGAGAAAATTTGAAAGATGAACATGGGTTGCAAAGTTATTTCATCAAACGAATCGATGCGTTCCTTACAAAAAAAGGAAGAAAGCTTATAGGGTGGGATGAGATTTTGGAGGGTGGGATTTCGCCCAATGCAACGATCATGTCTTGGCGGGGAGAAGAAGGTGGCATCGCGGCGGTGAAAGAAGGGCACCAAGCGATTATGACCCCAACTTCTCACGTTTATTTGGATTACTACCAAGGTGATCCGACAACCGAGCCTTTAGCTATTGGGGGCTTTTTGCCAATCGAAAAAGTATACCAGTACGAGCCTATTCCTGCGGGGTTGACCGCCGATGAAGCCAGCCGAATCCTGGGTACACAAGCCAATGTTTGGACCGAGTATATTCGAGATCCCGGCTACCTAGATTACATGACCTATCCTCGGGCGAGTGCACTCGCTGAAGTAGCTTGGACGGATCCAAAATTAAAGGATTATCCTGATTTTGTCCGGCGGCTGGGCGCCCATTTCATTCGCCTTCAAGCCCTCGGAATACAAGCATCCAAGCGAGTTTATGACATTCAAGCCCGGACTATCCGAGAAGGAAACGATGTAAAAATTAAGTTGCAAACAGCTGATCCTTCACTGAAAATACAAGTAAAAAAGGATGCATCATGGCAAAATTACCCAGCCTCAGGCCTACCCTTGCTGGAAAGCCAATTGGTGGACGCTCAAGTAGTTGATACCTTTGGAAATCCTGTTGGGGTTAATTTTAGTCGATTTTTTGAACGACATAAGGCGACTGGAATGGCATATGTCTTGGCAAATCCGCCTAAAGTATATACGGGTGGAGAGACATTCGCCTTGACCAACGGTGTAATGGGTACCCTGACTAACACAGCCTCATGGGTGGGTTGGAATGGACAAGATGCCCTTGTAACCTTTGATTTTGGCAGACCCTTGGAAATGAGTGAAGTGCAAACGCGCTACCAACAAGCTTGGGCCAGTTGGATTATGGCACCCCGTCGGGTTCAAGTGGAAATTTCAACCGATGGAAAAAACTTTCGGACGGTAGCTGGAAAGAATATTTTACCCTCTGATAAACAAGCGTATTTTGTCGAGGATATAAAATTGAACTTCCCGAAAACTCGTGTTCAACACCTGCGTTTTCGGGTAGAGCATGGCGGCAAGCTTCCAACCAATCATCCGGCAGCCGGTCAAGATAGTTGGCTCTTTTTGGATGAGGTGATCGTGAAATAAAATGAAACTAATCGCACAAATTAGGACGTTGATTTACCAAAAGCATAAGGTGAACTTCCCAAGTCAATAACATTATTTTATGGTTTCAGGACAAGGAATGAGGACAAATTTGCTAAATTTGTCTTTATGTAACCAAAAATTGTTGCCTGAAAGGTAACCTCACTGGATGAATATTCTAGGCATATCGGCTTTTTATCACGACTCAGCCGCCGCACTCATACAAAATGGCTCTATCGTAGCCGCTGCTCAAGAAGAACGATTTACTCGGATTAAGCACGATCCCGCATTCCCAACACATGCCGTCCAGTATTGCTTGGATGAAGCTGGACTTTCCTTGGAGCAACTGGATGCTGTCGTTTTCTATGATAAACCCTTACTGAAATTTGAGCGATTGCTCGAAACCTACTATGCTTTTTCACCCAAGGGACTAACCTCTTTTCTCAAAGCAATTCCTGTTTGGCTAAAAGAAAAAATGTTTTTGAAGCGGATGTTGCGTGAGGAGTTAGCAAAAATTGGACCTTACGATTCCAAAAAAGTACCCTTACTTTTTCCAGAACATCACCTTTCACATGCCGCGAGTGCTTTTTATCCTTCTCCCTTTGAGGAAGCGGCTATTTTGACGCTTGATGGTGTAGGGGAATGGGCAACGGCATCGATTTGTCACGGGAAAGGGAAAGATATCACCATTTTAAAGGAACTGAAGTTTCCACATTCTCTCGGATTGCTGTACTCGGCTGTTACGTACTATTGTGGATTTAAAGTAAACTCTGGAGAATATAAATTGATGGGTTTGGCTCCCTACGGGGCTCATGGATCCGCCCAGGTAGCTCGGTTGGTCGAAGCCATTGAATCTACACTGATTGAGATCAAGCCCGATGGGTCTATTTGGTTGAACCAAGATTATTTCAATTATGCTACAGGTCTTCGTATGGTGCATGACGCCAAATGGGAGGCCGTTCTGGGTTTTCCTCGGAGAGAAGCGGAAAGCCAACTCGAACAAATTCACTGTGATTTTGCTCTTGCAATTCAGGAGGTGACAGAAAAAATTGTCTTGAAAATGGCCCAAGAAGCCAAGCGATTGACGGGCTCTGACAACGTATGTTTAGCAGGCGGCGTTGCACTGAATTGTGTGGCCAATGGCAAGTTACAAAAATCAGGGATTTTTAAGAACTTGTTTATTCAACCCGCCGCTGGAGATGCTGGTGGGGCATTAGGCGCTGCCCAGGCCGCCTTCCATATTTATTTTCAGCAACCTAGAATCGTCGATACATCGGTTCAAGACGCCATGAAGGGCTCCTATCTAGGACCAGAATATAGTGACTTGGACGTTCAAAAAATGGCGCGAAAATACCAAGCGAAGTTTTCCTATCATGCTGATTTTGCCGATATAGCGAAAAAAACAGCCGGCTATTTAGCTGAAGGCCATGTGGTGGGGTGGTTCCAAGGACGAATGGAATTTGGCCCCAGAGCTCTTGGTGGACGAAGTATTTTGGGCGATGCGCGAAATCCCGAAATGCAAAAGAAACTCAACCTCAAAATCAAATACCGGGAGGGTTTCCGCCCTTTCGCTCCCTCTGTATTGGCCGAGGATGTGCAAACGTATTTTGATTGCCCATCTCATTCACCTTATATGCTGTTGGTTCATCCTGTTCAGGAGAGTCGGCGAAATCAATACCCAGCGGAATATGAAGAACTGCCGATGATGGAAAAGCTCTATTTTTTACGATCTGATCTTCCTTCCATAACACACATAGATTATTCTGCACGTATTCAAAGTGTACATCACGAAACGAATCCCAGGTACTACGAACTTATCCAATCCTTCAAAAAACAAACCGGGTATGGTGTGGTAGTTAATACAAGCTTTAATGTTCGTGGGGAGCCTATCGTTTGTACCCCTGAGGATGCGTACCGATGTCTCATGCGGACAGAGATGGACTATCTCGTGGTTGGCAATTTCATTTTCGCCAAAACAGAACAACCCGCTTGGCAAGAGTCAGATAAGTGGAAAGAAGAGTTTACCTTGGATTAATTGATTTTGTGAAAAACAACCCTTTGCTCAAAAAAACATTAGTAACGCTCTCAATCCTGTACCTCCTAGGTTCTTGGAGCGGCATTTTATACGACTACATCGCCGGGGATGCCAATGGGATCGTAGGTGGGCTCGCGCTGCAAAAGTCAGGTTGGGTCTGGTCTAGGTGGCTTGTGTTTGGGTATTGCCTGTATCAAGGATTTGCCTCACGCATCACTTGGCTACAAAACACACTGGTTTTCCTTCTTTTTTCAGGCATTGCGTTGTGGTTAGTAGAGGCTATTTTTGGTGTTTTACTGCAACAGAAAGTAGCGCAAGTCGCCGAACCTTTGCAAGGCCCAACCCATTCTATGGTGATGGATTCGGTTTTGGGTTACAAACCGGCGCCTTTGGAAATTCACCAAGGGATAAAAACACACGGGAAAGATACCGTATATGCTATCCAATATCAATCCGATGCCTTTAGTTTACGGCAGACTCCCCTGGCACCAGTAGCAGGTGATCGACCTTATTTTGCTCAGTTTTTTGGTTGTTCGATGACTTTTGGTGAAGGGGTTCAAGATCAAGAAACAATTCCGTACTTTTTTGGACAAGCTTTCCCAACGTATCGACCCTATAACTTTGCCTACAGTGGTTACGGCCCAGCACAAGCCCTAGCACGTTTGGAGTCCAGACAAGTACACCCTATCGTTCAAGAGAAAAAGGGATTGGGATTTTATATTTATATCCCAGATCATATCAATCGGGTGGTCAGTACAATGAGTCATTACGCTTACAATAAAGGGAATGCACCATATTACGTCATCGAACAAGGAAAACTTCAAGCACAAGGGTTAATCAAAGAGAATCGACGATGGACAAATTTAGTGTATGACATACTCTTGCAAAGCAATATATTCGCCTATTTTCAAATCGGCCTTCCATTCCAATTGAATGCTGCCCATGTCGAGTTAACCGCCGAGGTCTTGGCCAAAACCGCCCAAACCTTTGAGCAACAATTTGATCAGAGCACATTCTATGTGATTCTCTACCCGACTACCCTGGAGAATGGGGAGATGAAACGTCTACTGCAACAAAAAGGAGTGAAAGTCTTGGATTATACCAAGTTATTTAATCCGAAAGATGCTACCTTTGCCATACCTTTTGACGAACACCCGACGCCTTATGCCAATCAAGTGCTGGTCAAACAACTCAAAAACGATTTAAAACTGACGAATTAATATGGACTTTTTACAAGATATTCTCAATTTTCTGAAGGAGCGTAAAAAATGGTGGTTGATGCCCGTTATTTTGGTTTTACTCCTTGTGGGTGTTCTCATTGTTGTTGGTGGGGGTTCCGCTATTGCACCTTTTATCTACACATTATTCTAATCCATGCAAAATAAGGAAAAATCTATTTCGGCTATTTTAGCCATGGTCGTCGGATTCTTAGTTTTGTATTTAATCTTCGATATCCGGTGGCTTTTGACCCTATCCGTCGTGATTGGGTGTATTGGCTTATTTTCTACTTGGTTGACAGACTGGATTGTTCGAGGCTGGATGGCACTCGCTGAGTTTTTAGGTAAAATCAATGCAACGATCTTATTATCACTTATCTTTTTTATTTTTTTAACCCCAGTTGCCTTATTGATGCGCCTAGTAAAAGGTGTGGATACGCTTCGGTTGAAAAAAGTAAAAGAAGATTCTGTTTTCGAAGTGCGTAATCATACATACGAAGCAAAAGACCTTAAAAATATTTGGTAAACTAGGGGATTGAAAATCAATCCCCTAAAAATTGCCAAATTCTACCTAAATCATATTCGTCACGAGGCCACATGTCGGTATTTTTTCGGCGATGTTGCGTGACTTGCCCATACTGGATTCTATCTATTTTCTGCCAACCTGCCCCCAAAATTTCTTGAATCGGAATCCCAGCTCGTGCATAATGTTGTGTGGCGTGTCCTGAGGCCAGGTAACGGGTCATGTCTTCCCATGTGGTTTGAATGGGTTCCATACTGCCTACCAGCATGAAACCTTTCACTTGGTAAACATACGGGAAAACTTCTTGTAGACTATGAACAATCCGGTCGGTAGCTCCCCAGGTGACCGCGATACCTCCCGGTTTTAACTTAGACTTGAGCAGTTCGAAATATTCCACCGAATATAAATTTCCAGAAAAAGACGAGCGTGGTCGTAGTGCATCGGCTTCAATGATATCGTATTTTTTTGTCGTGTGATGCAAGGCGTACCGGCCATCTTGTAAATGAATGGAAACTCGGGGGTCTTGGAGTACTTGGGCAGGGGATTGGTCTCCCGTTTTATCCATGTACTGTTGCAAAACCAAAGGTTGGTTTTCGATCACCTCAAAGCAATCGATATGCTGGGTCTCGGATCTCCCTGCGGCATTGAAAAGCGTACTTGCCGAGCCAAGTCCAATGATGGCTATATCTTGAGGATTCGGGTGGAAAAAAGAAGGGAAGGCACCCAAAAGTACGTGATGGTCATCTACCCGATACGGAAACATACTTTGGCCCAAACCATTCATGAAAACCCAAGCGGTTTGGTCTTCATTGATCTTAATGATCGATAAGGCTGTATCATTCTCCTGTAAAATGAAACGGTCAGGTTCTTTCATGCCACTAAACACCATCCAGAGGGAATGATTTGAGGGAAATGCGGATATGACAAGCCCAAATAGCGCCACCAATCCCCCCAAACGCCAGCCTGTGGTGACTTTATTTTTCCAACCCACAAGCAAATAGAGTAAAACCGTTCCCCCAATAATCTGGAGGGTTATCGACGTTCCTAAATAATTGAATCCAATCAAACTAACAAACCATGAACCTGCGGTGGAGCCCACGATATTGATCCCTTGTAACCAACCCACTTTTCGGCCAACCGCTTCGTAGTTGTCTTGAATGATCACTTGACTCACTGTAAAACTAAAACCCATCAAAAATGTAGGAACCGCCATTAAAAACAAAGGAATCAAGACAATCGTGTACACTAATATCTGCGGAGCTAAGGATACATCATACCCACGAAGGTACTCAAATAGGTTGGGTATATAGGGCAATCCAAGCCACAGGATCAACATGGAGGCCAAGGCATAAAGGTATAAGAGATATTGGAGATTGAAAAATACACGTAACTTTTGGTGGATCCACCGCGGTGTGGTTTGGATACCCACCCACGTACCCAACGCCATTGTCGCGAGATAGATGCCTAAAATCAGCGAAAACGTAAGTGCTAGGGGCTTCATGAGGGTTTCAATCACACGAAACCATACAATCTCTAGACTGATCGCCATGAATCCGGATAAAAAGTAATGGGCTAACCACGGCGAAAGTGCACGAATCGAAAACGCTGCATCATCATCCTGAGAGGAAGCCGATGGAAGTGCCTCCGTTTGTCCACGGAATAAGTACCAAGCCAATCCGGCACACAAAGCATTCAGCGAAGCCCCAAGCCAGATGGTTTGGGCAAAACCTAGGCCTCGAATAAAGAAAAAGGAGGTCATGACTGCACCCAGAGCGGCTCCAAGTGTATTGATAAAGTAAAGCCGACTAATGTGGTTCGCTTGCTGGGTCGCATTGGCCAATTTGAAGGTTTTAGAAAGCAAAGGCAAGGAAAGCCCCATCAAGAAGGTTGGAAACAAAAGCAAAGCAAAAAGGCAACCATAAATGGCCCAAGTGCTTGTCGCTGTAATGCCTTTTTCCATGTAAAGCCAATCATAAATCAGGTATTTACTTGCTAAAGCAAATGCGCCGATGCCCAGTTCAGCGAGCATAAAAAGGTATAGGGGGCGACGCGTTTTATCGGCCCACTGCCCGCCAAACCAATAGCCTAATCCCAAGCCGGCCATAAATGCCGATACAATGAGGCTGATGCTTAACGAGCTAATGCCAGTGTAAAATACAAGCCAGCGTTGCCAGATTACCTGGTACATGAGTGCGGCAAAACCTGAAAAGAAGAAAATGAAAAGAAGGGTACGCGTTTGTTTAGGTGTATTCATTCCGGGTAAGGTCATTGTTCAATCAATTCGGAAATAAGGATTTTTCTATTAGACGTAAGTTAGAAAGGACAAATATGCGGTGGTTTTTCTAAATTTTTGTAATTTGATTCAATCAAGCGCAGGATTTTCATGAAAAATACGACTCAATTTCAAAAATGGGATGCCCATCACCACCTGTGGTCTTACCAACCCGAATGGATGGACTGGATTCCAAGCCCTCGAATTCGACGTGATTTTCATTTACCGGAATGGGAAACTACCCTAAATCAAGCAGGGATTGATCGATCCATTGTCGTGCAGGTGCAGCAAACCTGGCAGGAAACACTGGACCTACAAGCAATGGCTGATCAATCAGAGCGTATTGCCGGTGTTGTAGGCTGGATCGATCTGATGGATGAACACATGCCTAAGTATTGGGAGGTACTTCCTGATCACCATCGGGTGGTTGGGTTTCGGCATATTCTGCAAGCCGAATCTGCGGAATGGATAACTCACCCGGATGTACTACGAGGTATTCGAACCTTAGGTCAGCATGAATTTGCTTACGATGTCTTAATCACTCAATCTCAATTGCGTTCTGCCGTCACGTTGGCGGGTTCTTGTGAAAATACACGGTTGATCGTTGATCATCTCGCGAAACCCCGGTTTGGTCAAGTGGATCGATCGGTTTGGGAAAAGCCCATGAAAGAACTTGCTCAAATGCCCCATGTGGCTATTAAGCTATCTGGGTTTACTACCGAATGCCCGGATTTTCATTGGCAATCCGTTGATTTTGTGCCCTATTTTGATTTCTTACTCCAACATTTTGGACCCAATCGAATCATGCTCGGGTCAGATTGGCCGGTATGCTTAATGGCGGCGTCGTATGAAGAACAAAAAGGGATTGTAGACCAATGGATGGAGCCCTTGTCTTGGGTAGAAAAAGAATCACTCGGGTGCCTGACAGCAAAAAAATGGTATGGTCTTTAACGGCCCTCTACTTGCATAGCTAAGGTATAAATGGACTTACTCGCTGTGATAAACAACGTTTTTTTGTCCTTGCCGCCAAACGTCACATTGGCTGTCCAAGGTTCCGGTACGGGGATATGCGCTATTTTTTCGCCTTTGGGATTGAAAATTGTCACTCCTTTACCTGTTAAATACACATTGCCTTGTTCGTCTACCGTCATGCCATCCGACCCCATTGACGTCCAAAGCTGTCGATCCTCCAACGCTCCCTGGGCGTTGATTTGGTAGCGATACGTTTTTTGGTCCTTGATATCGGCAACATACAAAAATTTACCATCAGGGGATCCAATAATTCCATTAGGTTGTACCAGGGTTTCATCAAGAAGCACCGGGATAGTTTGACCTGGGAAGAGTGCATAGACCCCCTGTTTTCCTAGTTCTTGATTTTTATAAGGCCAATACGGTCGAGGATAAAATGGATCTGTAAAATAAACCGTTTGGGTGTGTGGGTGAATCCAGAGGTCGTTCGGACCATTGAATCGACGGCCATTGACGCGTCCGGGCATTTTGAGTTGAAAAGAGCCAAGGGGGTGATATGCCCGAATTTCGTGTTGCTCGTCTGAACAAGCCCAGAGTGTTCCATCGGGATGAAAATAGAGCCCATTGGCTCGACCTGTACCTTCTTTGAACAGGATCAGTTGGTCTTCATGCGTGTAAATCCAAATTCGGTCGTTGGGTTGATCGGTGAAATAAATATCCCCTTGGGTATTGCGTGCCGGGCCTTCGGTGAAAGCAAAGGTATCCGCTATTTTTTTTAGCTGTGCCCCCGGTACAATGAGTTCCGAGTTTGAGGAGGTCGTGTTGAAGGTAAGTATTGCCGCGGCACACCAGGAAAAAAATGGGAACATAATTAGCGCATTTGAATGCCGAGAGCAAGCCAATTGGCTAGCGCTTGGCGGTTATTGGGAATGAGAAGCCGTCTTTGATCAAATATGTTGGCAATATTGCCTACCTCAATATAAACCATAGGGGGAATAGTTTGGCGCAACATGTACAAATCACGAGCGCTGACGGAACCGGTATATCCTCGATTTTTTTGAAAGGTATCGTATTTATCCTTTAAAGCCCTTTGCATGGATTTTGCCAATTCTTCTCCAGGTTTGCTACCTTCCTTGTAGTAAAAAAACACATCCACCTTTTGGCCTTCATACCGTGAATCTACATGAATTTCGATACATCGCTGGATTTTATACCCCTTTTTTTGATTCTCAGAATACAAATCGTTAATAATCTCGGCGCGTTGCTTGAGTCTTTCCTTTTGATTTAGTGGAATTTTTCGATCCCCCCAAACGCGCTCATCTCGGTCGGGCTCTAGGTATTGTGCATTTCGGATACCATCGTTAGGGTCTCGAACAATAATGTACACTTTCGCATTTTGACTTAGTAATTTTCGGGCTAATCGAAGGGTAATATCATAGGCATACTCATCTTCGCAAAGCCATCCATCTGCTGTTTTTGCCATTGCGCCTGGATCGGGCCCGCCATGACCAGAAACTAAGTAATACACCTGACCCTTCAAATCCGTACTCTCGAGTGGTGTATCGGCGTAAATATCCCCGAAAATAGGGAATGAATAATTCTTTGAGGATTTTTTCGCCGGACCTTGCCGTAAAACGGGTTGTTGAGCGTGTGTGATTTCTCCCCAAAAACACACCAAGAAAAGAGATAGAATGACGCGCATTGATCAAAAATGAAAAAAAACAAGAATAAATCCTAATAAATCGGTTCACCTTGGCATTTAACCTTTTATTTTTACAGCCTAAGTTCAAAAATTATGAAGAAATTCTGGCTTTTAGGCTACTTGGTTTTCAGTTTGTTGGCTTGCCGAACAGAGTCAAGCCAAAACGAGGTGGTAGAAGAAATTGCCGCAATACCTGTCCCTACCTTTCAGGCTGATTCCGCATACGCCTACATCGCAAAACAAGTGGCTTTTGGCCCACGTGTACCGAACTCCAAAGCGCATCGCCAAGCAGGAGATTGGATAATTGCTCAGTTGAAAGCGTGGGGTTGGGAAGTACAAGAACAACCATTTTCTCCTGTGACCTACGATGGCGTTCGGCTGAATGCCCGAAATATTATTGCTTCTTATCAACCAACAGTAGCCAAGCGGATTTTACTAGGCGCCCACTGGGATACACGTCCGATTGCCGATAAAGATGTATCAAGGATCAACGAAGCCATCGATGGAGCGAATGATGGGGCTAGCGGCGTGGGGGTTCTACTGGAAATTGCCCGGGTCATCCATGAAAGTCCGACCAAGCCATCCGTAGGGATCGATATTGTATTTTTTGATGCTGAAGATTGGGGCGCGCCTAGTTCATCCACCGTTCCCCCCATAAATGCGTATGGGGGATATTGTTTAGGTTCGGACTATTGGGCTAAAAATCTACATCGGCCGGGGTACTCAGCTTACTTCGGTATTCTGTTGGATATGGTTGGGGCAAAGGGTGCACAATTTCGGTACGATACCGAATCTATGCAAGCAGCACCGTCGGTGGTGCGTCGGGTATGGGAAAAGGGGGCCGATCTCGGGTTTGGCCAGTATTTTATTCTGGAGGAAGCTGGAGGTTTGATCGATGATCATGTGCCGGTTATCCGAGAAGCAAAAATTCCCATGATTGATATTATTGATTTACGGAAAAATGACAAATTCTTTTTTGATGAGCACCATACCCACGGTGATACCATGTCGGTCATTGATAAATCAACACTTAAAGCCGCTGGCCAAACCGTATTGGCGATTCTTTTTGAGGAAGTAGCTGAGTTATCTTAGCGAATAAAAGGTAACAAGCGAAGTTTTTCCCTCGGACTGTGTCCCCACAGGCGGAGGAGGCCTACCGAATAAAAGGTAACAAGTCGTCTAAAAATTCCCGAGAATTTGCCAGACGGGGGACTTTATTTTGTCCCCCTAGTTTTCCTCGTTTTTCCATCCAACGATAAAACGTACCCGGAGGTACAAAATGGACTAACGGAGGGAGAAGAGCCATATCTAAATAGCGTTTGGCATCGTAATCGGAATTTACTTCGCGAATCGTTTGATCTAAAACATGTTGAAATGCTAGCTCATCGTGCGGTGGAACAATACATTCGATGATCCACTCGTGTCGGCCCCGGACATGGCCATCCATGTAAACCGGGCCTGCGGTATAATCTGAAATCATAGCACCTGTAGCTGAGCAAGCTGCAGTGATGGCTGATTCGGCGTTTTCGATGATCACCTCTTCCCCAAAAGCATTAATGAAATGTTTGGTACGGCCACTCACCTTCAGTCGGAACGGATACGTGGAGGTAAAGCGCACGGTATCCCCAATACGGTAGCGCCAAAGGCCACTGTTTGTTGAGATGATCAAAGCATAGTTTTTCCCGACTTCCACTTGATCAAGAGTAAGAACTTGGCTCATTTCCTCCTGATTGTCATCCATGGGGATGAATTCATAGAATATGCCATAGTCTAGCATCAATAGCATCTCACCCACTTTAGCCAAATCATCTTGAATACCGAAGAAGCCTTCCGAGGCATTATAGGTTTCCATGTATTTAACTTGTTGGGAGGGGAATAATCTTCGTTGAAAAAGGTCTCGGTAGGGTTGGAAATTGACGGCGCCATGAACGAATATTTCAAACTGGGGCCAGACCTCCATAAGATTTTTTGCCCCTGTTCGTTGGAGAATATTTTCCAAAAGGACCACTGTCCAGGTGGGTACACCCAAAATGCTGGTTACGTTCTCACGTGAACAAATCTCGATCATTTGATCCATTTTTTCCTCCCAGTTATCTAAAAGAGCTACTTCGATGGGGGGGGTGCGGATATAATCGGCCCAGGTGGGGAGGTTTTTCATGATGACAGCTGAGACATCTCCCACAAAGGTATCTGGGTTGAATGGATTAGCGTGAAGGGCACCGCCTATAGAAAGTCCTTTTCCATCGTAGATTTTAGAATCCGGACAATTCTCAAATATCAACGTCATGACATCCTTACCTCCTCTAAAATGACCTTCTTCTAAGGATTCTGGAGAAACAGGAATGAATTTACTACGTGCGTTGGTTGTTCCAGACGATTTGGAAAACCATTGAATCTCGGTCGGCCACAATATGTTTTGTTCCCCTTTTAAATTTCGTTCAATGAAAGGGTAAAGGTCTTCATAACTCGAAATGGGGACTCGCGCTTGAAAGTCGGCGATCGTATGAATGCTGGAAAAGCCGTACATCTTACCCCATTCGGTTTGGCGAGCGGTTTGGATCAAGGTAGAAAAAACATCCAATTGAGTTTCGATTGGATTAGCTCGGAAATGAGCAATGCGTTCGATACGACGTTTGATGAAAAAGCCCAGAACTTCGTTTAGTATACCCACTGGAGAAAAGGTGTTGATGAGGTAAAAATACGTTTAATTATTAAAATAAACCGAGTTCTTTCGCTCGATCTGGGTAATCGGTGATTAGTCCATCACACCCAAGGGCACGCATTTTGAGCATATCGTCTCGTTCATTAACGGTCCAGGGAATGACGCGAATGCCGAGTTGATGGCATTTTTGAATCCGTTCTTCTGTGACTTGGGCATAAAACGGGCTCCAAATATCCGGCATAAAACCAAGAAGAGCCCATTGATGCGTTAAGTCATTGTTTTCATTGGGCTCAATCAGCCAAGCGAGCTTCGCTTGTGGAAGGGTACCGAGTTGTCGGCCTTGATGCCAGTACTGTAAGATAGCAGCATCGAAGCTTTGGATGGTCAGTTGTGTGGATGGAATTCCGGAGGCTTCCCAAACCTTCGCTACGAGTCGACAAAAGGTTGCTACATCAGGTTGTGACTTTCCAACTTCCGCTTGACTACTTTTCAATTCGATGTTATACGACACATTCGCCGCTTGGGTATGCGTCAAAACATCTTGCAATAAAGGCTTGATTGCGGGCATTGGAACTTGCTCGGGGAATCGGGGATTCCCTCGTTTTCCCACATCAAAATTTAGAATGTCAGCGTAAGGCATGTGGTACGTTGAAGGTTTGTGCAAAACAGGATTTCCTTCAGCATCTGATGATATATCCGGATGAAAATACGGTTCATGAGAAACGACTACCTGACCATCTTGAGAAATGACGACATCCAATTCCAATGTTTTTACACCCAATACGAGGGCATGTTGAAAAGCTGGGAGTGTATTCTCGGGCCGTAGGCCTCGGCAGCCACGATGGCCTTGAACATCAAAGGAAGAGGGTTGTGCGTGTACGGCCATAGAAAAGAAAATAAGTAGAAACAGAACAGGTAGACGGTATTTCATGTTTTCTGTACGAGCATTTGCGGTAATTTAGATAAAAAAACAATATGACCACCTCTCTCGTATTCCGATTCTTACTTTTTTTAGGATTAAATTTTGCCGCGTTGGGGATTGGGGGCTATTTTACAGGCTCAGGTGTACCGTCCGAATGGTACCTATCGTTAGCCAAGGCACCTTGGACACCTCCAGGGTGGGTATTCGGGGCGGCTTGGACAACCATCATGATCGCTTTTTCAGTTTATATGGCTTGGCTGATGGGTCGATCCCCTGAGGTCAGGGTTCTTTGGTTATTTTATGGGGTTCAATGGATTTTAAATGTCGCTTGGAATCCTACGTTCTTTTACTTTCATGCCACATCTTTGGCGTTAGTTTTGATATTTTCGCTGACCTGTTTATTGATTTGGGGCTTTTTTCGGTGGTGGCCTCACATGGTCTTTCGAAGCTTAACGCTGGCGCCATACATCATATGGCTCCTCATAGCAACTTCCCTGAATGCCTACGTCGTTTGGAATAACCCATAATCGCAATGGAATTTAGGGCAAAAAGGTTATTTTTGCATTCCTTATTAATCAAAAACGCTACAGATTAAACCACACAGATCATCATGCAGATCAAAGAAATATTAGGCTGTACACCCACTGGCCAGCCAGTTACGGTGAAAGGGTGGGTACGGACCAAACGTGGACAAGCGACAATTACCTTTATTGCGATCAATGATGGATCCACGATTCATACCATCCAAGCTGTAGTAAGCGAGGGGGTGGTAGAGGAATCTGTCCTGAAGCTGGTCACAACCGGGGCTTGCATCGCTGTTACAGGAACAATTGTTCCTTCCACAGGATCTGGCCAAGCCGTCGAAGTTCAGGTGGAGGCTATCCATGTGTATGGTCCAGCCGATGAGACGTACCCCATGCAACCGAAACGCCATAGTTTGGAGTTCTTGCGCGAAAAAGCCCATTTGCGTTTTCGTACCAATACATTCGGTGCTGTTTTTCGAGTACGGCATGCGCTTTCATTTGCGGTGCATCAGTTTTTTCATGAACGTGGTTTCTTCAATCTCCACACGCCTATCATCACAGCTTCAGATGCGGAAGGCGCGGGTGAAATGTTTCACGTGACAACTTTCCCTGCCAACCAAGCGCCGGTGACACCCGAAGGAGAAATCGATTACAAACAAGATTTCTTTGGCCGCCAGACTTCCCTTACGGTCTCTGGACAATTGGAAGGCGAATTAGGAGCTCTTTCTCTTTCCAAAATTTATACGTTTGGACCAACTTTCCGAGCTGAAAACTCCAATACTACCCGGCATTTAGCTGAATTCTGGATGATCGAGCCCGAGATGGCTTTTTATGAGCTGGAGGATAATATGAACTTAGCCGAGGAGTTCACCAAGTATGTGATTCAATATGCGTTGGATCATTGTGCAGACGACCTCGCCTTCTTGGAAAATAGATTACTGGAGGAGGAAAAAAACAAGCCTCAAACCGAACGAAGCCCTATGGGCTTGCGTGAAAAACTACAGTTTGTAGTGGGTAATGAGTACGTACGCCTGACCTACACGGAGGCGATTGCGATCTTGCTTGAATCCAAACCTCACAAAAAAGGCCAGTTTCAGTTTCCTGTGGCTTGGGGTATTGACTTGCAATCCGAGCATGAACGGTATTTGGTTGAAAAGCATTTTAAAAAGCCGGTTATTCTGACCAACTACCCAAAAGCCATCAAGGCCTTTTACATGAAACAAGATGAGGATGGAAAAACCGTTCGGGCAATGGATGTCCTATTTCCCGGTATTGGGGAGATCATCGGTGGGTCACAACGGGAGGATGATTACGAAAAATTACTTTCTCGAGTTCAAGAAGTTGGTATTGATCCCGAAAATATTTGGTGGTATTTGGAGACCCGAAAATTCGGTTCCGCGCCACATGCTGGGTTCGGTTTAGGGTTTGAGCGATTGGTGCTTTTCGTAACCGGAATGACCAACATCCGTGATGTCATTCCTTTCCCAAGAACACCCCAAAGTGCTGAGTTTTAATTCAACCCGCGGGTGGTTTACTGTACAGCCACCCGCTCTGTTTCTCTATACCACATGGTACTTGCATTGCTGATCTTCTTGGCCTTACTTGGGGCAAATGTTATCGTGAGTGTATATCTGGAACGGAAACTTTCTGGGTTTATGCAGGACCGACTTGGCCCGATGGAAGTTGGAAAATGGGGGTTACTCCAATTATTTGCTGATTTACTCAAGCTTTTCCAAAAAGAAGATATCATACCGGCCAAAGCCCAACGGATGTTGTTTAAACTAGCACCGGCCTTCATTTTAGCGGCCATTTTTGCTGGGTTCGCAGTAATTCCTATTTCATCCGATCTCCAAGGTTCAGGAACGCCAACAGGTGTGTACCTGCTATTGGCTATTGTGTCATTGGATATTTTTGGAATCTTGATGGCCGGTTGGGCCTCTCATAACAAGTATGCCTTGTTAGGCTCTATGCGATCGGTGGCGCAAATCATATCGTATGAAATACCCTTAGGATTGAGTGTTTTATGTGTCGCTATAACATGCCAAACCTTAGATCTTCAAGTGATGAGTTTACAACAAGGGATTTTCTCTCCCCAAGAAAACTATTTATTTGGGATACTGGCTACAGGTATTGAGACTACCGATTGGGGTGGTATTTTTACTTGGAATATTTTCCGAAATCCCTTCCTCCTCGTTGCTTTTGTTATTTACTTTATCGCCTCACTTGCCGAAGCAAACCGGGCCCCTTTTGATTTACCCGAGGCTGAGTCCGAGTTGATTGCGGGTTTCCATACCGAGTACTCAGGGTTTCGCTGGGCTATTTTATTTTTGGCTGAGTATGGCATGATGTTGCTTGTTTCGCTTGTGGGGGCCACTCTTTTTTTAGGAGGTTGGAATACACCATTCCCCAATATTGGGCCCGTTCGATTGGCGGATTGGACTTCCGGTACGCTCGGGCACTGGTCGGCTGATCTATGGGGTGGGTTTTGGTTATTCAGCAAGTCGTACATGTTGATCCTCATTCAAATGTGGGTTCGGTGGACCTTCCCTCGTCTGCGTGTTGATCAGCTGATGTACCTTTGCTGGAAAGTTTTAACCCCGTTGGCGATTCTCCTTTTTCTACTTTCAGCGGTGTGGCGATTGGTTGGGCTTATGTAAAGGCTTTTACGTCGGCCAGTGAAATCTCTTGCCCGCACATGATATACAATCGCTCGATGACATTCCGTAATTCACGCACATTCCCTGTCCAGGGCAAGCCTGTAAGATATTGAACCGCTTCGGAACTTATTTGCCGGTAGCCACCTCCGTATTCAGAGCCAAAGTCATGAAAAAACTTATCAATCAATAACGGAATATCATCCCGACGCTCAGCCAAGGCTGGTACTTGGATGGGGATGACATTCAGTCGGTGATATAAGTCCTCCCGGAAATTACCCTCTTGGATTTCTTTCAACAAGTCTTTGTTAGTTGCAGCGACGATACGGACATTCACTTTAATCTCTTTATCGCCTCCCACTCTTGTGATTTTCTTTTCTTGCAGCGCACGAAGTACTTTCGCTTGAGCCGACAAACTCATGTCGCCAATTTCATCGAGGAATAGAGTTCCGCCATCGGCTTGTTCAAATTTACCAATCCGTTGTTTCATGGCGGAGGTAAAAGCCCCCTTTTCATGTCCAAAAAGCTCACTTTCAATTAATTCAGCAGGAATAGCGGCGCAGTTTACCTCGATCAGAGATTGCTTGGCTCGGGGGCTTTGTTCATGAATTTGTTTGGCAACGAGTTCTTTTCCGCTACCATTGGGGCCTGTGATCAGGACTCGAGCTTCGGTAGGGGCTACACGCGTGATATTTTCTTTAACTCGCTGAATAGCTTCGGATTCGCCGACCATTTCATGGATTTTCAATACCTTTTTTTCGAGTGTTTTAATCACTTCTTTGGCTTGGGTATGTTCGACCGCATTACGAACAGTCACAAGAAGTCGGTTGAGGTCGGGTGGTTTGACAATAAAATCGAAGGCCCCTCTTTTAGTGGCCTCGACGGCATTTTCCACATTACCATAAGCAGAGATCATGATAAACTGAACTGCAATTCCCTCTTCTTTTGCGCGTTGAAGTAAGGCAAGGCCATCCATTTTAGGCATTTTGATGTCGCAAAGAGCTACCTTATAAGGCTTGTCAAGAAGCATATCCAGACCCTGTTGTCCATCAATGGCAACATCCACGCGGTATCCTTCATATTCGAGTACATCTTTGAGGGCTTCTCGGATACTTTTTTCGTCGTCAATTACAAGAATTTTGGTCATGTTCTCCGTTTAGGTTCTATGGGTAGCTTTGGGACGCTGATTGTTGTACAAAGTTACATGTATATTTGAAATATTAGAAAATGAATCATGAATTCAAAAAAAAACGGCTCATACCGTTAAGATATGAGCCGTTGTATGGCATGAGATGAATTAATCATGCAAGGTTGCTAGGGCATTTTTCATCCGCTCAATGGCTTCGAGCAGTTGATCATCAGCTGCGGCGGTAGAAATTCGGAGGCAGTTGGGTGCACCAAATCCAGATCCGGCTACTGTAGCAATGAATGCCTTATCTAAAAGCCACATCGCTAAATCATCACCGTTTTTGATTAAGGTAGTTCCATCGGTTTTGCCATAGAATGCACTGACGTCTGGGAACGCATAAAATGCACCATCGGGTACATTGACCTTGATACCTGGAATAGTCCGAAGTGCTTCCACAACCAAGTCGCGGCGGCGAAGGTAGGCTTCTTTCATTTGGGCTGGGGCCGACATATCGTCCCACGCAACCAAGGCGGCGCGTTGCGCGATATGGTTGGTGCCTGAAGTAACTTGGCCTTGTAACTTATCAACCGCTTCTACAATCCATTTGGCTGCACCAATGTAGCCTAGACGCCAGCCCGTCATGGCGAACCCTTTGGCAAAACCATTGACTGTAATCACACGATCTTGGATGGCAGGAATAGAGCCTATACTGAAATGTCCTGAGGAGGTAAAATTAATGTATTCGTAAATTTCATCAGACAAAACAAAAACATGCGGATGCTTTTCGATGACAGCAGCCAAAGCCCGAAGTTCGTTTTCGTTGAATACAGTACCGGTTGGATTATTCGGCGAGGAGAACATGATTACTTTGGTTTTATCCGTAATCGCGGCTTCCAATTGTTCAGGCGTCACTTTGAAGTTATTGTCGAAAGCACCTTCCAGAATGACTGATTTTCCATCGGCTAATTTGACCATTTCGGAGTAGCTTACCCAATACGGCGCAAAAATAATGACTTCCTCGCCCGGGTTAACCAAGCACGAAATTACATTGGCTAGCGAGTGTTTAGCCCCAGTAGAAACGATGACGTTTTCAGGTTTCCAGGGCAGGTTGTTTTCCCGCTGGAATTTTTCGGCGATAACTTTCCGAAGTTCGGGTATACCTGAAACGGGCGTGTAGGCGTGAAATCCAGCATCGATAGCGGCTTTAGCGGCTTCACAAATGTGCTTGGGCGTTTTAAAATCAGGCTCTCCAATGGAAAGGTTGATCACTTGATGCCCTTGGGCGGCAAGTTCTCTTGATTTTTTAGACATGGCCAAGGTGGCGGATTCTTCCAAGGCGTGGATGCGGTCAGCAATAAATGTAGCGGACATGTTCAGACGAGTGGATATGGATGTGAACGAACTTTCTAGATCGGTCACAAAAGTAACGAGATTTTGGGCGAATTGCTAATTCCCTGAATCATGTTCGCTTATTTTTGAAAAGTATAGAAGATATTTAGAAATATAGGCTTAAAAATAAATTTTATTCGTCACCTCATCAATTTCAATGTCCACTTTTTTCCGTCGGGGAAGACATGTTCGAGGTATCCTCCTGTTGGAAGATTGGGAAGTGATTCAACCGGGTGGGGGAGTGCTAAAATGCGCAACAGTTTGAATTGTGCATCGCGGATGAATATTCGGACCATAGGTAATTTGTCAAGCTGTATTCTTTGCAAAACGTCCTAAACTGCAAAAATTGTAAAGGCGGAGAGAAAAGTTATCTCTCCGCTTTTTACTTGTTCATTACTTTTTCTTCTTTTTCCGGCCATGTTCACCCGGTTTAATCTCCGCAATGAACGTACCATCAGCCGCGAAGCCGAGTACGGTCACCGTAGTGTCGGCCTTCCGAATCAACACCCCAAATCGACCCTCTGGGCCTGTCCGGGCGTGGAGAAGAGTACTCCCTGCATAATTCTGCGCAATGTAGGTCTTGATTGGTTCTGGGAGTGCCTCAAGGGTTACCGGTGTACCGTGGTGCGACCGTGGATTCAGTGCTTTGACAAAAGCCTGACTGGCATCAAAAACCAAAACCAAGGGTTTGTCATTGCCCGATTTCACGCGGACTAACGTAAAACCATTCTCTCCTGTCGCTGCTCCCTGAATCGTTGCTGCTGGATAGGTCGTTTGAATGAACGAGGTAATCGCAGCCGGAAGATCGGCGATCGGCACTTGGGTTAACTTTTTCATGGGTCGACCCGTCGAGTCGCTGACTGTGGCCAAGGTGAATAAATCAAGTAACGAACTTTCTTCCATCGGTTCGATAGAGCTTGACTCACAACTACTCATCCCGAGTACGGCCATGATGGAAAGGCCTAACATCCATTTTTTCATACAATTTGTTGGTTTACTAGTGAAACGTTAATCGTCATGTTGACGGGTAAACTTTTGTCATCTGAATTTGGTCAAATAGGAATTCATGGGTAAAAACGGAAAAACAGAAACCTACGTTGCCTAAAGAAAAAAAATAATTTGGGGCAACGATCAAAAAAAAATATCCGTATTTGTAGGTAGAAAACAATTTTCCGGATCTGTGTTTTTTAGGAAAAAATCATCGCCCCTGCTTGCTGAGGTCCTAGAAGGATGTTTGCTGGGAAAGCATCTGCCCAAAAGCAGCTCTTTCACCAGTTTTACGGACTGGGAAAAAAAATCGCACTTCGCTATGCTGCCAATCAAGAAGAAGCAGAAGAGATGGTGAATGATGGATTTTTGAAAATTTTCGCTAAAATTCAGCACTATGCTCCGGAGCAACCGTTTGAAGCCTGGTTTCGAACAGTCATGATCCGAACGTGTATTGATTATTACCGAAGACATGCGGATAAAACAGTCTATTGGGATATTCAGGATGTTCAGGTGGGGTATGAACCCACGGTAGTCGATCAATTGAGTGCGGATGATATTTTAGCTTTAGTGCAACGCTTGCCCCCCGCTTACCGTACGGTTTTTTCCTTATTTGTTGTAGAGGGGTATGCACATGCCGAAATCGCCGAAATGTTGGGAATCCAAGAGGGTACTTCCCGATCAAATTTGGCCAAGGCCCGAATGAAATTGCAAGAGTGGCTCAAACCCGAAAACTCGCCAAATCATGTCTGAAGAACATTTTGATGATAAAATACGCCAAAAGCTGAACCAAGTGCAGCCGACTTATCCGCCCAATGCCTGGGAACGTTTTCAGGTATTGTTGCCTATCCCATGGTACCAAGCTCTTTGGCGGTCAATGGGTGTCGCACAGGTCGCGCTAATTCTAAGCTTGGGGTCATTGTTTTTTTCTGCCTGGCAATCCCATCGGCTTTCTGAAGAAAACCAACTACTCCGGGGTCAACTTCAGCATGTGGTTACCCGAATCGATACCGTGTATCAAATCCAACGAGATACGTTGTACCTGGTTCAAAATGTATTGGCTCCGGCGGAAATGCAAATGCCTTATCGTAGGTCTTCATCTCATATCCCCATAAAGGAAATCTCCCCGCAGGCAACCGATCCATCACCCACATCACCCGATTCAACTCAGGTACTTAGCCCAGAATGGAATCAGGCCTCAATCCATTTGGCAAAAGAACAAGAGGAAACCGAAGCAGAGCCCAGGGTAAATGAGGAAGAAGAAGCAAAGGAAATGCCAGCAGAAACCCCAATTTCCCCGCAAAAAAAAATTGAATGGCCTAAAATTCATGCTCGAGTAGGTTTAGCTAGTGATTACGTAGGCTTGAAATTCCCAACTGTAGGTCCGCAGATTGAAGTGTTCTTGGCGCGGCATATCAGCCTACAAAGTGGGGTTTTATTTTCAGGGCAACAAACAATTACTCATGCGCGGCCTATGGATTTTAATCTCAAAACCGGGATGGACTTTGAGGAAAAGTACCGCGATCAAATTAAAAATATGGCCACGCGCCGAATTCAAAATATTGCCATTACCTCATCTTTTATCCAAATACCGATTTTAATTAAATATCATATCCCAACGCCTACAGCATGGTCCTTTCAATTTATGGCGGGTACCAAGTTGGACTACCGTGTGTTTCAAGAGGTGTCTTTCTTGGATGGTGTTTTGGGTGATATTCAGAGACGGCGGTTTGAAACCCTTCAAAAACCCAAATCGTTCCATACCCTTACGTACGGCATGGGGGTTCAGTATCAAAAAGGAAGGTTGGTCGGGCAGTTTACCCCCTACTTTGACTTTCCGTTCCGCTCCAACATCAACGGTCCGGCGGTCCCCCGTCGATTGGGTTTACAAGCGGTATTGCTCTGGGATTTATATCCCAACAAGCAGAGAAGACTCGAAGCTTGGGACTGATAATTTCGCCAGCTGAAAGGGTAGTTTGCTATTTCTTCTGTACTTTTGTAGTGGTCCTACGGGACTTTTGCGTTGTTTAAAGAAAAAAAGATTACATGAGACATTATCTGATCGGGTTGGGGTTGCTCTTCTCTGGACTCGCCCACGGGCAAATAACCCCGACATTCTTCCAATATGGACCCAAAATTGGCGTTCAGATGACCAAGGTGCAAATCATCGATAACCCCACAGAGATTACGTCTCAAAATCGATTCAAACTACAAGGAGGCCTCTTTACCCGTTTCAACGTCGGTAGATTTAGTTTGCAACCTGAATTTTTGTATGATCAGAAAGGGGGACGCTTTACTACACCCGCCGAAACACACAATTATTCGTACCTTACCACACCTGTTCTCTTGGGGTATATGCCCATCAAAGGCTTGTATCTTGAAGCTGGTCCTGAATTTAGCTGGGCGCTCAATGCCGGGAAATCCAATCTCACCACGTCTACCTTTGGGCCTGACCGAAATCGAGACATGGGAGTTACCGTCGGGACACGCATCAATATGTTGGATGGATTCTCCCTGTTAAGTCTCAATATCCGCTATACCCAAGGACTTGAAAATACCACCATGCGGTTTTCCAATACAACCCCGTTGGACTTCCGGAACCGAGCGCTCCAAGTTTCGGTAACCTATACCTTTTCAGAGTATTACAAATGGTGGCGGAAACAAGGAAATACGCTATCACCCTTCAAGAAGAAGAAATAAAACATGGATTTTTTAGCTGAACTCACCTGGCGTGGCATGTTGCATGATGCCATGCCTGGACTGGAAGCCCAACTGGCCAAAGAAATGACCTCAGGGTATATTGGATTTGACCCTACCGCCAAATCGTTGCATATTGGAAACCTCGCGACCATTATGCTGCTCAAACACCTTCAACGTGCCGGACACAAGCCATTTGCTTTGGTGGGTGGTGCTACAGGCATGATCGGTGACCCGTCCTTTAAAGCTTCTGAGCGACAATTTTTGTCAGAGGAAGTCCTCCTCGAAAATCAAGCCGGTATTCGGGCCCAGCTCGAAAAGTTTTTGGACTTTGATTGTGGAGAAAATTCCGCTGAACTTGTCAACAATTACGACTGGTTCAAGGAAATGGGCTTCTTGCAGTTTCTCCGGGAGGTAGGGAAAAATTTGTCCGTAAACTACATGATGAGTAAGGATTCTGTGAAGAATCGCTTGCAAACCGGTATTTCGTTTACTGAATTTTCCTACCAGTTATTGCAAGGGTACGACTTTTACTGGTTGTACAAGCACCGAAACGTCCGGCTGCAAATGGGTGGGTCCGACCAATGGGGCAACATTACTACCGGGACCGAACTCATCCGGCGTATCGGGTTTGTAGAAGATGAGCATGCCTCACATGATGCCTTTGCCTTAACTACGCCTTTGGTAACGAAAGCCGATGGGACGAAATTTGGCAAATCCGAAGGTGGAAATGTTTGGTTAGATCCTACACTTACCTCGCCGTACGAGTTTTATCAATTTTGGTTAAATCAAGCGGATAACGACTGCGCACGGTTGATTCGAGTTTTTACGCTTTTATCAAAAGAAGAAATTGAATCCACTGAAGCAGCACATCAAGAAGCGCCTCATTTGCGGTTGGTTCAAAAAGCACTAGCCAAAGATGTTACAATCCGGGTCCATGGTGAGCTGGCCTATCAGCAAGCGGTACAAGCTTCTGAGGTATTGTTTGGGAAAGGGACTCTGGATGTTCTTCATACGTTCGATGAAGCGTTGTTTACCGCTGTATTCAAAGGTGTGCCACAAACTGTTCTTTCCCGCGCCGAATATGAAGCCACCGAAACGCTACTCGATTTAATTTCAACCACCACTCGTTCTGAAATCTATCCCTCAAAAAGTGAAGCCCGACGAGCTTTGCAAGGACAAGCTGTTAGTATCAACCGGAAAAAATATTCGGATGAGAAAACGCCGGTAAACGAGTTTGAGCTGATCCAAAACAAATACTTGCTTGTGGGCAAAGGGAAAAAGAACCACCTCATTTGCTTGGTTTAATCTTTTGCGTTTTATGAATACCGAGAAGAGGTCCAACAAGGGCCCCCTCTCGGTATTTTTATTCGCTACGATCGATGTATCCTGTTGTCTTGAATTCGAAGTGTTCTCCCCAAAATCGAATATTGTTTTGGATGAAGGATGCCATTATTTCGGGGTCAGAATGAATGAAAAAAACAATATGAGCCTTCAAAATCGCCTCCGTAAATGTATGGGAAGGTACGGGTTGTTCTGGATTTAAGGAAAAAAACTTTTGCGCTTTTCGCAACTGAAAGCAACCTTGTATAAAATCAAAATACACTATCGGGAATTGATGAGTTTGCGTGGAGTACAAGGCCAAAAGGATGGGTTGGTCGAATAAATTAAATCGACGTAAATGCGCTGCCGTATTGGTGTCATAATACGGATACGATAACTTCACGTGAGCCACACCACGTTGCGAAAGTACTTCACTAAGTTGTTGTAATTTATGCTCGATGATTTCAATGGGCAGTTGAATTGAGTCAGACCACCGGTTCCAGCGTTGGCTTGTCAATTTGAAATAATACGTAGCCGCGGGTGCGAGCGCGAGTTTATAGTCAAAAAGCCGGTACCCGGGAGCACAGTACCCGGGGTAAAAAAAACGTTTACTGGATTGCTTTGCCCAACGCATTTTTTGGATCATCATGTATTTTCCTAAACTATATTTTCTGTAGTCAGGGTCATACAAACAGCTGATTCCGGCAATACACTGGACGCCCTCATCAAAGAAGCCAAGTCCGATCAGTTTTTCTTGATCCCAAATGCGAATGGCCCTTGTATGAAAAATTTGATAGTCTGCCGTACCTGATAAAAGCTGTTGGATGGAGTGAGAGTGCTCGAAATGGATTGATAATCGGTATTTTTCAAAGAGCTGGTCATCTATTGGAGCATAGTGGTATTCGTCAATGGAAACAGTAAATTGTTGATCTACACGGCGCAAAAGAGCTTCTTGTGATTTGGATATTGTCCATTTCATTAAATCAATGCGCAGCCAAAATGCACTATAAAATGTATCGTTGAAATGTAAAAACTGTGTGGTGAAGAGTTGTTGCCCCATCCTAAACCACCCATTGGCTAGGTAAGTATCCAAAACGACAGGAGGTAAATGAGTAGGGCTATGTATATCAGATAAAGGCATACCAAGGATTCAGACTTATAGATACGAATTTTACAATGAAATCCTTGGAAATAAAAAAAATCATCCAAAAATTACCAGATGTTTTTTTAATGAGTCATTTTTAGTTGCTGTAATGAACGTATTGCTTTGAAACTTCAGCATTAATGGCTATTTTTCCCACTTGAATCCCAAAATATCTCCTATACATCTCCTAATGACTTCCTTTTATCCGGCGATTTATCAAAAAGCAGAGAAAAATGCTGAATTGATTCCTTTTTTGTGGCAAAAGGCTAGTGATGGCCTTTGGATTGAAGATCCGACTGATCCATCTTGGTGTTGGCTAAGTGAAATAGGGTATCAATCTTTAGGATTCCATGAATTTGAATTAAGTCCTCAGCGTTTATTTACGAAGGAAAATGAGTTATGGCGAGGCCGGAACCACAACGGGGGATTTACTTGGTTTACTGCTGAAGATGTTCGTGTACAGGATTTTATGGGTCGATCGGAGGTAATTTGGCGGGGCCTTACCCAAGTGGAATCTCCTGTGGCACAACAGTTTCCTGTACATCATTGGGAGGTCGATATTCCCTCGGGTTCTGTGTATTTAGATGGTCGTTTGCTCGAATTTTCGTTGTCCTATTGTTTAAGTCAATTAACTGATTCAACACCATTTGATGCGTGGTTTGCTACTGAAAGCCCAGATTCCCTATCCAGTCAAATCGAATTCCAAGAAGAATTTTTAGGTATGCTTTGGGCCAAAGTCACTTGCCATGGGCAAGGATCTTGCCGGTACGGGACTTTGGTGGATATTTCAGAACAAAAAGTGCTTGAGAAAAATCTGCAAAGTGAGGTTAGGTTACAAGAAACACTCATTGATATTGCCTCCCAGTACATCAATATTGAGGTAGAGGAGGTAGGAGAAATTATCCAATCGTCCCTCGAGAAAATGGGGCGGTTTGTTGAAGCAGACCGGGCCTATATATTCGATTACGACTTTTATGAAAATGTATGCTGCAATACTTTTGAATGGTGTGAGGTCGGTATCGCTCCCGAAATTGATAATTTACAAGATATTCCAGTGGACTTTATTCCCTATTGGGTTGAAAAACACCGAAATGGGGAGGCATTCTATGTTCATGACCTTCGCATGTTGGATCCCGTGCACGACGCTGGATTACTGGAAATTTTATCTCCCCAAGAAATCAAAAGTTTGATCACGGTTCCGATGATCGACGGGGAGGAGTTGATCGGATTTGTTGGATTTGATTCGGTGGCAAGGTATCATACCTACTCCGAAATGGAGCGAAATCTCTTATTCCTTTTCAGCCAAATGCTGATCAACATTCGGAATCGGCAAAAGTGGGAGAAGGCCCTGCGGCTTCAAGAGGAAAAGTTTCGCAATACCATTGCCAACATGAACTTGGGCTTGTTGGAGGTTAATTTGGAAGGTCATATCATTTTCGCCAACCAATCAGTCTGTGATATGGCAGGCTATCGATTGGAGGAGCTTAAAGGGGCTTCCTTGAGTGATTTGTTCATCAAGCATGTACCCGTCGATCACCAAATCAAGCTGATTGATGCCATGGCCCACGATGTAACGGAGTCGATGGTGGTTGAGGTGATCAATAATCGACAAGAAAAGCGCTGGTGGCTCGTATCGGGAGCACCCAATTATAATGACCGAGGGGTATGGACAGGCACGATCGGGATTTTCTTGGATATAACCAATCAAAAAGAGCTTGAGCATGACCTCGCGGAGGCCAAAACATATGCAGAGGCCGCTGCCAAAGCTAAAGAGTTGTTTTTGGCCAATATGAGCCATGAAATCCGAACGCCACTGAATGTGATCATCGGAATGATTCGTCAATTTGGGAAAGAAAATCTCACATCCCAGCAGATGTTTTATGTGAAGCAATCCGAAACATCTGCAAAACACCTGCTGACAATCCTAAACAATATTCTCGATATTGCGAAAATTGAGTCAGGAGAATTGGAGGTGATTAAGCAGGAAATGAGTTTGAGTGCGTTGGCCTACAATGTCCATTCAATCATGTATTCCCAGACACAGGAGAAGAATCTTGATTTTAGTCTGCATGTAAGTCCCGAAATCAAGCCTGCGCTCTTAGGCGACGAAACGCGCCTTCGGCAAGTTTTAATCAATCTGATAGGCAATGCCATCAAATTTACCGAAAAAGGGCGCATTGCACTGACTGTAGAAGTGCGAGATACATCAGATAAACGTCAAAAGATACACTTTGAAGTAACCGACACCGGTATAGGTATGTCGGATGAGTTTGTAGCAAAAATCTTTGATAAATTCTCCCAAGAACAAAATACAGCCAATCGAAAATACGAGGGAACAGGCCTTGGAATGGCGATTTCCAATGACCTGCTCAAACTCATGGGCTCCCGACTATACGTCGAAAGTGAAAAAAATGTAGGTACGACTTTCTGGTTCGAAATTGAATTCGAATTTGGAGATCCTGGGCGATTGGTGACCAAGAGTGAACAACTGAAGCCGAATACTTTCCAAGGGAAAAAAGTGCTTTTGGTGGAAGATAATATGATGAATCGCTTCATCGCGTGCCGAAGTTTGGAGTTTTTAGGATTTGACATTACGGAAGCTGAAAACGGTTTAATTGCCGTAGAAGCAGCAAAAAATACCCGATTTGACCTCATCCTGATGGATATCCAAATGCCGGAAATGAATGGGGTAGAAGCTACCGAAGTGATCCGTAATACCTTGGGCCTTTCCACTCCGATCATTGCTTTGACTGCCAATGCATTCCGACATGATATCGATTTATACCTCAAAAAGGGGATGAATGACTTCATCACCAAACCCTATGACGAGCAAGACTTGTTCTTTAAAATCGAGCATGCACTGACACTCAACGTGGCCAAAGAAATACAATCAGGGCAGCCAGAATCGTCAATTGTAAACCTTAATGCAGGTACATTGTATGACTTAACCTCGCTTGAAAATATGGCCAGGGGCGATACTCAGTTTATTCAAACGATGCTCCAAATCTTCATTGGACTTGCGCAGGAAACAGTTGATAAAATGGACATGGCACTTGCCAGCCGAGACCTCGTGACAATCCAGCGAACCGCGCATAAAATTAAGCCTAGTTTAGATCAATTGGGTGTTGATTCCTTGTACGAGTTGATCCGAAAACTGGAAAAGTATGACCTGAGTACAGGAAGTCAAATCGAACTCGAAACACTCACACATGAGGCTATGCAGGTCATTGGACAAGTCGCAAACCACATGAAAACAGCCCACTTAGGACACGTGAGTTTGTAAATTTTTCCTTTGGTCTTGGCAATACTTTTTTCGTTTGAGTGGTTTCTTGCAATTTTGTAAGACAATGAGAAATCGCTTCATTCTGATCGGATTCTTCCTAAGTTGCGCTGGGCTAATCTCGGGTTTTTCACAATCCGTGTATCTCCGGTCTTACGCCACAGCCGAAGGATTGCCCTCGCCTACAATCTACGACATTGCTTCTGATCGAAGAGGTTATTTGTGGCTTGTTACGGAAGCTGGCCCTGTTCGATTTGATGGAAAAAACTTCACGGTGCCCATTCACCAACACCAACACAGTAAGCCAGGGTCTTTATTAACAGAGGACCGGTTTGGCCGAATTTGGTATGAGACATTTGATGGGTATTTGCTCTATATCGATCAAGATACCGTGCATGCCTTGGCGCAAACTTTACCTCTTGGCTATATTCCCTTTGTCGTAGATAAAGACTACATCACCTATGTCACACCTTATGGCGTTGAGCAGGTGCCCTTGACCCAGCTAAATCAGCGGATTCGAATTCCGATGAATGACTTCACCCCAGACTTCTTCTTCAAGGCTTCCGATACCCTAGTAGCTGTACAAAGTGGGCGATGGGTGATTTCCCTCAACAAAAGTCACCAATCGTCACGCAATCAGTTAGGTCAATCCCTCTATTCCCAAGCACCCATCATTACCCGCGGTGAAACGAACGAGATGCTGGTCACAACTAAGTTTTCAAATACCAACCGGACCATCTATGCCTTAACCTCGAAATCGTATCAGCAGGTGGCCGAGTTGTCGCTCCCACATGCGATTTTAGTGTTTAAGTTTTACCAAAATTTATTTTGGATTGGTACCGCTCAAGGGTTATATATTGTAGATAAACGGGGGCAAGTCAAACGCCACATCCCCGGCTTGTACGTCACCAGTTTGTTTCATCATCCAAACGGGAGTGTTTGGATTGGCACGCGAAATCAAGGGTTGTTTCGGTTGGACGATTTGGATATGAGGTTGCTGACTCTACCTGAAGGACAATTTCCCTTAACCATGGAAACCCTGGGGAACAAAATTTTGGTGGGAACGGAACAAGGAACCATCTGGGAATTGGACCGTGATTTGCGAGAAACACCCAAACCCGTTTTTCAGGCAAAACACGAGATTTCTTGGATCAAGCCATTGCCTCAAAAAAAAATAGCCATTGGATCGGATCAATTTTTTGTTTTGGATGCCAATTACCGAACTCATATTCAAGTAAACTTAGCAGCAAAGGATGTGGTAGAATTGGGAAACAAGACCGTAGGGGTAGCCGCAACCGGGTTTTTTGGCTATTTTCACTACGGTGGATCACAAAAAGTATGGGATATTAAGGCTATGGCTACATTCGCTGATAAGTGGATGAGCCAAGTACGTGGAAAATGGATTACCCGAGACAGCGTCAATGGGGATTTGTATTTTGCTGGAAATATGGGGTTATTTCATCTGAAAAATAATCAATTGCGTGAAGTGCAATGGCAATCAGGGCAGAAGATTTTTGTACAAAACCTTTTTTCCTTTCAAGGAAAAGTTTGGGTGGTTACCTCAGATTTGGAGGTTCGGTGTCGAGAAAATGGAAAATGGAAAAAAACCACGAAGTTACCCACCCCATTCCATCGCATCAAGGAGGTACAGGGGCGCTTATTCGGATGCTCTGATCAACAAATTTATGAATGGTCCGGAGAGCAATGGCGATTAATTCGGCAAGTGGCTGTCCATGATCGGTTAATTGATTTTACGTTATTGGGCAAAACGCTTTACTGTTTGGTGAATCACCAAGTTATCCAATTTCCATTACACGAACCCGCTCAGAAAGTAACCTCAACACTGCTCGTCGAGGAACCTAAGATCACCCAGTTGGCCGATGGTGAAACTGTCGAAATAGCCTATTCCTTGATCGATTTTGAACGGCAACGTGGGGTTATTTCCTATCAAGTGAATCAAGCCCCTTGGGTTGAACTCGATCCACGTACATCCCAAGTCCGATTGTCTGCCCTGGCGCCAGGTACCTACGAAATTCGATTTCGAGTGGATGAAGATATTCGAAAAACCTTATCTTTTGTTGTGCCAACCCCGTGGTATCAACAGCCTTTCCTTTGGATCCTCTTGTTTACAGGTACAGCCTTTTTGTATTATGGGTATTATCGAATGGGCTTACGCCGCGTGGCACAGGCTAATCAACTGATTGTAGATAAACTTCATTTGGAGAATCGGCTAAAGGAGAGTCGATTACAACTGATCAAAGCACAAATGAATCCTCATTTTTTCTTTAATGCATTGAATACCATTCAATCGTTTATCGCGACGCACGAAAACAAGCAAGCGGAGGATTATCTCCAGCAATTTGCCAAACTCACTCGCATGGTTTTGGATATGACGGATAAGTCGGTAATCTCGTTGGCCGAAGAGCTTACGATGCAAAAAACGTATTTAGATCTACAATGTGTTCGTTTAAAGGACTTTACATATGTCATTGAACTAGATCCCGCTGTATATCCAGAAGAGACGTACTTGCCTACCATGCTATTACAACCTTATGTAGAAAATGCACTGCTGCATGGGTTAGGCCATTCTTTACGGCCCAAAAAACTTACTTTACGTTTTCAGCTTCGGGGCGACTTTTTGTGGATCGAAATTGAGGATAATGGGATAGGTCGAGCGAAAGCCGCTCAAATAAATCAAGCCAGTCGGAGAAAACACCGATCTTTTGCTACGTCAGCGAGCTTAGAACGGATAGCCCTAAGCCATCAAGATCAACTTTATATTGAAATAATCGATTTGCCTGAGCCTGGAACTCGGGTACTAATTCAAATTCCTTACCCCTACAAATATGATGAAGGCTCTATTAATTGAGGATGAAAAACGTGCCCAAATTTTGTGGCAATCCAGGATGCAGGAAGCCTGTCCTGACGTGACGATTGTGGGCATGGCCGATGACCTTCCATCTGGGGTGAAAATGATTCATAAATTCCAACCCGACGTTGTTTTTTTGGATATCGAAATGCCCCAGTTTTCAGGGTTAGAAATCTTAGAATTTTTTCCTGAAGAGCAAGTACATTTCAGTATTGTTTTTACCACGGCGTATGATCATTATGCGATTGAGGCATTGAAAATGTCGGCGGTAGATTATTTATTAAAACCCATATCGGGGGCTGATTTACGGGCTGCCATGGATCGGGTCCTTCAAAAAAGAACCTATCAGCAAGCATCGTTTACTTCATTAAAGAGTATTTGGCAGCAGCAAAAAATGCCAACAATCGCAGTGCCAGAAGGAAGTGTTCTGCACTTTATTGAACCCCATGATATTTTGTATATTAAAGCAGATAACTCCTATTCCGAACTTCACCGACTACAAGGACCTAAAATGGTGGTCAGCAAGTCGATCAAAAATTTTGAAGAAGGCTTAAAATTTACTGCGCATTTTCTACGTATACACAAGTCGTATTTAATTAACCTGCAACACATGGATCGGTACAGCAAATCGGAAGGTGGGATTGTGTACATGAAGGGTGGGGCAGAATTGCCCATTTCGGTGGATAAAATTCAAGATTTTTTGGCTCGAATGAATAAGATTTCAAAAGGATAAAACAAAAACGCCTGGGTACTTGTGACCCAGGCATTTTTATACGTAGTCCGATATAACGAAAGGGTTTATTCGCCAAAACGCCCGGCTCCAATGATGTTACTGAAGAACAAGGTGTTGAGGAATAATTTATTCGTACCATACCAGAACGCACGGAAGTTGGGATTATCCGAGATAGCGACGACCCGGCCAGCACCCGACCGACCCGTTACAATAGCTGGACTATTCTTAAACCGGGCTTCGTTTTTAGGATGAACATAGCCCGCCACCAAGGGATTATTCGTGAAAATTAACGGGGTATTGTATGGATTTTTCGTGTCTTCAAAAGCAATGTTATTGATTTTGAAAATCGCCAATTTGTCCTGCTTGTAACCGTAAGCTACAGGATGGCTTGGGTCAATCGTTGTTTCAAAAATGGTTCCAGCGGTCTCCATTGCACCATCATATAATGCTTGAGAGGCGAAAGGACGTTTGGCTGGGCCGTCGTTTTGTACTTCTGGCTTAAGTGTTAGGGCGATTAATTTTTTGCTGGCCACCCATTCTGTTGCACTACCCAAAGCTATGAGGTTCCCACCACCTGCGAGGAAGCGTTTGATCCGTTCTTCTGAAAGCTCAGCATAACGCCCTTCCGCCAAGACAATGTGGGTGTACTTCGCTAAGTCAATTCGATTCACCGCATCGATATCCGCCATGGTCACAGGCATGTTCATCCGCTGATCCAACAAGTGCCAAACCTCTCCTGCACCAAGATTATCTACTCCCGGACCTGTAACCAACAGTACTTTGGGTAAGGCTACTTTTCTGAATTTTTCACTCCCAAGGTCAATCCCCTGCATCGTTAGGCCTGTTGAAACACCATAAAATGTAACGGCATCCCGGCGAGCAAGTTCTTGAAGCAAGGCAGATGCATCTTGGCCTTTCGTCTGAATTTGAATGGTACCGTACCCAAATTCCTTGGATTTCCCTTGCACAGTCATAGAGAAAGGCTCTGTGGCTACTTTGATTTGATAGCCTTTGGCCAACAATTCGTTCAGCGCACGAGGAGCAAAGTAGGCATCCCATTCCATTAAGTAAGAGAAGTTACTTTGTCCTATTACAGCACCCATAGGGAAGGCATTTTCCTGTACTTTTTCGCCCAATGCGACGGCTGCTTTGGCCTCTGCGTAGGGAACATTCATGCAAAGTGGGATGGTCCAAGCTGACACATCGTAGAAAGCGGAATCTGTGAAGGTCGTACGCTTTTCAAACATCGATTTGATCAGACGATGTTGCATTTGATTCATCGGAACAACAAACGCATTGTCTTTCGTGAAATCTTTTCCGTCAATTTTTTCATTTTTATTCAATCGATAGACATCAATTTGATTGCGTTGCAGCATGTTGATCATTTCCCATGAACGAACGGCATCCTCTTGCCCGCCAAATACATAGGCTTTAACGGGATCATTTGATTTTTCAGCATAAAAGGACCGCATGTATTCCAGCATCTCGACACGCATGGAAACGGCCGCTTTCATTGTGGTTTGGGTAGCGATGAATTGATTGCGAATCGTAAACGGGAAAGATAAATCTCCATTGACGGTTTCTTGCAAATGTCCACGGGAAGAGCCTTGTTCAAATAAAATTCCGACCGCTCCATTGGCATCGGGTAGGGTAGAGCCCTTTCCATAGTAAAAGTCATCGAAGTTTTCTTGGGTATAATAGAATGACCCGGCTTGATCGAGGCCTGCCGCGTGAAATTCACCTATTTTTGCCGTGAGTTCGATGTTCTTTTTCGGGGTCATCGGGTGGGTACGGGACGGAATACCGGGCTGGAAAAAGAATGTGGAGTTGCTGCCCATTTCGTGGTGGTCGGTTAGGATATTTGGACGCCAGGAATAGAATTTAGCTAAACGCGCCTTGGATTCGGGAAGTTGCTGGTAAAGCCAATCGCGGTTTAGGTCAAACCAGTAGTGATTGCTTCGCCCACCCGGCCAAGTTTCCCGGAATTCACGGCTATTGGGGTCACTAACTAGGTTTTTGCTTTTATTCTGATTTACCCAAGTGGTAAAGCGATTGGAACCATCGGGGTTCATGCAGGGGTCGAGTAGGATGACGGTATTTTTTAATAAATTATCCACTTCGGTTCCTTGAGCAGCGGCCAAATGGTAGGCAGCCAATATCGCGGCATGTGCACCACTTTGCTCATTTCCATGCACCGTGTAGCCCATCCAAAGGACTAATGGCATGGTCGAGACGTTCAGGTTTTTGGATTGATCCCCGTCCGCTAATTTGAGATGGTCTTGTCGAATTTTCTCCAGATTTTGGTGATTTTCGGGAGCGGTGATGGTCAATAGGAGTAATTCACGGTTTTCAAAGGAACGGCCGTACGTTTCGATAGAAATTCGGGGGCTTAACTCCGCGAGTTTCTTCATGTATTGTGCTGTTTCGAACGGATTGGTATGCCATTCACCAAGTTGATACCCAAAAAATTGCTGGGGAGTTGGAATGGATTTGTCGTACTGAACATTTTGAGGAAGGTAATAGGCATCGGGCACCTGCGCTACAGCCGGCAAGGCCAAGCCCAAACATCCTATGACAAGATAGGATAATAAGCGTTTTTTCATATGGGTATTGGATCGATTACGCCCCGAAAGGCAATTGATGTGCCTAAAAATACAAAAAGAGCGCATAGGATTATGCGCTCCTCGACAAAAGGAAAATATTTTGCTACCAGATCGACGGTTTAGCCTTGCCGACGTTTTGCTTCTATCGTTTGTTGGGTATGGGGAACGGCGCGTAAACGTTCTTTCGGAATTAGATCTCCAGTATCTTTGCATACACCGTACGTGCCATTTTTGATTCGAATCAAAGCAGCTTCAAGCTGAGACGCAAACTTTTGTAAGCGAGCTGCCGATTGACTTAACTGCTCTTTCTCTCGTACATCAGCACCATCCTCTAATGTCTTGGTACCAGCCGCTGTGTTGTCTGTACCATTGTCATTGCGTCGACTGAGGGTTTCTTTGATGAAATTTAATTCATTGTAGGTGTCTTCCAGTTTTCGGTGAATGATGTGCTCGAATTCCTGCAAGTCCGATTCCGAATACCGTTTGTTTTTCTCTGTCGTTTCACTCATAGCAACACAAACATTAAGGATTTCTTCAACTTTTTACTGTTGTCGGACGCAAATATACAAGTTACCTTGGGAAGCACAATTTTATAGGAAAGGAATTTAAATGAACAAAAAAAATATTCCGCTTTCAATAGGGGACTAAACGGTCTATTTTAGCGTTATCACACAAGATAATCCAAATTAAATTTGGTATCCAAGCCAGAAACCGATAGGATTATCAAGGTATTAAATTTAACAATTTTAAGAATATATTCTTTTTGTCTAAGTTTGCGTTTTCATTCAGATACTTCACGATATTTACAATATGACTTACATAGAACCGGCTCCGATTAAGGATAAAGAAAATCCACTGGAATCCATGATGTCCCGCTTCGATGCAGCGGTGAAAATTTTGGGTATAAGTGATGAAATGTACCACATTCTCAAAGTACCTGCTCGCCAAGTGATCGTAGGTTTACCGGTTACGATGGACAACGGTCAAGTCAAGGTTTTTGAAGGATACCGTGTCATTCACTCAACGATTCTTGGACCCGGTAAAGGAGGAATTCGGTTCGATCCGGATGTGACCCTCGACGAGGTGCGGGCACTTGCGGCTTGGATGACCTGGAAATGTGCTGTGGTCGATATTCCATACGGTGGGGCCAAAGGCGGTATCGCCTGTAACCCACGCGAAATGTCAGCTGGCGAAATGGAACGCCTCATGCGGGCTTACACGCTGGCTATGTTGGATATCTTCGGCCCAGATAAAGATATTCCCGCTCCCGACATGGGGACTGGCCCGCGCGAAATGGCTTGGTTGATGGATGAATATTCCAAAGCCAAAGGCATGACAACCCAAGCGGTTGTGACAGGAAAGCCACTCGTTTTAGGTGGATCCTTGGGACGGACCGAAGCCACCGGTCGCGGAGTTATGGTGTCGGCTCTTTCGGGTATGGATAAACTGAAAATCAATCCCTATCGCGCTACGGCTGCTGTACAGGGTTTCGGGAATGTAGGATCCCATGCGGCACAGTTGCTTGCAGAAAAAGGGGTGAGTATTCACGGGATTTCCGATATTTCAGGGGCATATTACAACGATAAAGGCATTGATATCGAAAAAGCAATCGCTTACCGAAATGCCAATGGCGGTATATTAGAAGGATTTGATGGGGCAGAGAAAATCGCTGCGGAAGAATTGTTATTCCTACCTGTTGATGTCTTGGTCCCAGCGGCAAAAGAAGATGTGATTACCAAAGATAATGCCGCCAGAATTCAGGCCAAACTGATCGTGGAAGGAGCCAACGGTCCAACCTCTGCCAAAGCGGATGACATCATCAACGAAAAGGGCATCATGGTTGTGCCGGATATCCTAGCCAATGCAGGTGGAGTGACAGTTTCTTATTTTGAATGGGTGCAAAACCGCATTGGGTACAAATGGACGCTCGACCGGGTCAATCGCCGCTGCGACCGTGCGATGAAAGATGCGTTCCAAAATGTGTTTGAAATTTCGCAAAAATACAACGTTTCACTCCGCTTAGCTGCGTACATCTTGGCCATCGATAAGGTGTCAAGTTCGTACAAATTCCGGGGCGGTTACGGCTGATTTCATGAATCGATTACCTCACAAAAGGTCTGGAGACAATGTGTCTCCGGACCTTTTTCGTTATATTCACTCCAAATTAAACGTTCCTCTCCATGAATAACGCCCTGTATGCGGAATGGCTCGAAGCCCGAACACGTTTTACCCAGTTGTTGGATAAACTTCAACCGGAGGATTTGACCAAGAAAAATGGAAATTCGCCCAATTCAGTCGGATTCTTGGTTCGGCATATTTTGGAGGTTGAATTGCTTTTTGCTAAAAATGTTTTCAAGCATCCTGAGGCAAAAATTGTGGCAAAAACCGTGATCGACAAACGGGATACAGGAGAATGGGTCGATTTGGCTGCGCTACACACCTTAAATACCTACGCCTTTGACATGCTGGGTCAAGCGATTTTAAATCATGCGGAAACGGATTGGTTTGAAACAATCACCACGCCAGAATTTGGAACAAAAACCAAAATACAGGCATTCGGCCGAATCGTTTCCCATACGGCGTACCATGCGGGCCAATTGGCCTTGGCAATCAAATACGGCAATTAATTGCTTCTGTATTCTTTGGGTGTGATCCCCACCTTGGCCTTAAATAAGCGTGAAAAATGCTGTGGATAGCGAAAACCCAAGGCGTACGCTACCTCGCTGATGGTCTTTTCTGGATCCAAGATTTGGTCTTTGGCTAATTCAATCAATTTAAGTTGAATGAATTCCAAAGGTGATAATCCCGTTTCTCTTTTGATTAAATCACCTAAATAATTGGGAGACAAATGCATTTGCTCGGCAAAATAAGCTACCGTAGGAAGCCCCAGTGTTTGGGTTTTTGACTCCGCGAAATAATCCGTCAACAGCTGCTCAAACCGGACTAAACCGCTTGTTTGTACATGAGATCGGGTTAAAAATTGACGATCATAAAAACGATGAATGTAATTTAGGAGGAGTTCTAAGGAATTCAAAACCAGCTTCTTACTGAATTTGTCTATGCTTTGATGCAGCTCTTGAATAATTTGATCGAAGCAATTTTGAATCTGCACGCGCTCCCGCTCGGACAGATGTAACGCTTCATGAGATTGGTATTGAAAAAAGGTGTACTCAGGCATTTGTTTGCTTAAAGGCGAGCCCTTTATTAAATCGGGATGAAAAACCAAGGCCTTCCCAAATGGCTGATGCCATTCGCCTTCCGGCTCAAAACGAATGACCTGATGTGGGGCTATAAATACCATGGTGCCCTCGGCATAATCATAGCTTTGATTCCCATAGCGAATATCCCCGCACCTTGTTTCTTTTAGGAAAATAGCGTAAAATCCTAGACGGATAGCTTCTCGTTGTTTTGGTGTTGATTTGGATAAATCAATCCAATCGATCAGTGGGTGCAAGGTGGACTGGCCAAAATAACTGCTGTATTGCTGAATGGTCTCAAAGTTCAACATGTTTCAAAGGATTTTAGGAAAACTACCTATTTTTAGGTGTGTAGGCAATATATCCAGTAAAAAGGGTTGGTCAAACTGTATTTTGTCTACAATGCGATAAAAACCAACAGGCTAATTTTGTGCTGGACTAATTTTCGGCTACACATGAAGTTTTTTTTGCGATTTACACTCCTTGGTTTTTTTCTTCAAACCTCCTGGCAAACGCTTGGCCAAGACTCAACGCTGCATTTCTCCGGTTCCATTGGCTTAACCACCAACGGCTTCTCCATTATCCCAACCTTTTCCTTAAATAGCCCAGCCACTATGTTGAATTTGGCTTGGAAAAAGAAGAAGCTTAGTTTCGAGCCGGATATTCGGCTGGTCCCGAATCTTTCCAAAGGATCGTTAATTTGGTGGCTGAGGTATCAGGCTATTCAAAAACCCAAATGGGGACTTCGGACCGGCGCTCACCCCGCTTTTTCACTCATTCGTAGAGAAGATGTCACCTCCGGAACCTCAAAAGAAATAACCGAAATGCTTCGGTTCTTGGCCTTTGAGGTTGTGCCGCACTACAAAATTTCGCCGCACCTGGAGGTTAGTGCGATGTACCTGGAGGGCCATGGTCTCCAAAAACACGGTCCTCAAACCAGCCGAGTCGTATTCCTGAATACCGCGATGACGTCGATTCCTTTGAACCGCAGCGGCCTGCATTTCGGCCTTTTCCCAACCTTTTTTTACCTGAATGTGGACGGAAATCAAGGGACGTACCTCTCAGGAACAGCGCGAATTTCGCATAAAAATTCTCCTTTTGGATTTCAGGGTACGATCAATCAAACCTTGAAATCAGATATTCCGAACAACCAAAATTTTATGTGGAACATCACCTTGACGTATCATTTTAACAAAAAATACATTGCTTCGACGCCTAATTAATCGATAACAGAGAAATCGAATGCGTTGCTTATCAAATTCAGGTCACGGTATCACGCTATATTATTGTGGAATTAAACCGCGCCAAAATCCAGGATTCTCCATCAATTGTTCCAAAAGAATAAATTGATTTCGGACGCGATCCAAGTTCTGATTGGGTCTTTGGGTTTTATAATACACATCACCTAACCAATAGTCGGTTAAAAATCGAATGGCCTGCATATACAATAAACTGGGGCCTGCCCAGAATAAAGCCTCGCGTTCTGTTGAGGTCAATACACCCTGCATTTCCTGTAAATAACCTTGATGTAGCGCAGCATAGGCCTTGGGTTGTAGAGTTAAGCTGGACCAATCCGTACTTTCTTCAGCGGCCGAACACGTGTAGGTTCTAACCATATCGCCCAAATCCGATAAAATAATCCCGGGCATCAAGGTATCTAAATCACAAACAGCTAAAACCTGCTCCGTTTTCTGTGCAAACAAGATATTGCTAATCTTCGTATCGTGATGAAGAAGACGTTTGGGCATATCAGGATGTTGCCAATACCGATCAAAGTGGTCACCTATCCCTTGATATTGGTCAAATAGCCTTTCCATGGACTTGGCCTGGCTTTTTCGTGCTGACGAAGCCTCCCGTAGGGCGTCGTGGGCTTGTGTGATGCGTAAGGGAAGGTGGTGAAAATGGGGGATCGTTTCTTGGAATGAGGACACATCCAATCCGTCCAATTGTCGGGTGAGTTCGCCAAATCCTCGAGCCGCGGCAAAAGCCAAAGCTGGCGTTTCAACCACAGAAATGGCGTAGGAATTCGGTACAAATGGGGTTAAACGCCAATAGTCACCTTCATGTATGGCCCACTCTTGGCCAGAATTTGTCAAAATAGGGGCCAGAAATAAATAGTTTTCGTCTTTTTGAGCAAGATATCGGGCCGCGGAGCGCACATTGAAGGCGATGCGATCGGGGTAAGGAAAGACCTGGGTGTTGAGGCGTTGACCAATAAATACGCCTTGGTCGGTATCAATTCGGTACGTTTCATTAATCAAGCCTCCACCAAAAGGCTCAACTTTCAGCACATCAAGAGGGTAGGATTGTAACCAAGAAAGATTGGGTGTCATATGGGTAGTAACATGTTGGGATATCCCCAAATCACATCGGTAAACTTTGGAAAAATTGTATCTTTGTCTCGGAACCAAAAATACCAAAAACCTTGAATAAGAAAGTCATTCTCGTTATTTTAGATGGTTGGGGATTGCCAAAACCAGGGGAAGAGTGGAGATCGGCTATTGAAGTGGCTGATGTGCCTTATTTCCGACATTTAATGTCTACCTATCCCCATAGTTCGTTGGAAGCCTGTGGTCGCGCTGTCGGATTGCCTCCGGGGCAAATGGGCAACTCGGAGGTAGGCCATACCAACCTGGGTGCTGGACGCGTTGTTTATCAAGAGTTGGAGAAAATCAATGTGGCCTTAGAGGAAGGAACCTTGGCGCAGGAATTAGCTTGGACAGAAGCGTTGGCCTATGCCAAACAAGAAAATAAGAAGGTTCATTTCATAGGTCTCGTATCGGACGGAGGTGTACATGCGCACATTGACCACCTCGCTGGAATGCTCCGATTGGCTCACACAGCGGGTGTAAGTCAAACCTTTGTACACGCCTTTTTGGATGGACGGGATTGTGATCCTAAATCTGGGAAAGGTTTTATCGAATCACTACAGCCTGTTTTTGAGGAAACAGGTGCTCAGCTCGCTTCGTTGACAGGACGGTATTTTGCCATGGATCGTGATAAACGATGGGATCGGGTAAAATTAGCCTACGATGCGTTGGTGAAAGGCGTAGGGGAAGTGTATGTGGAAAAAGAGGGGATTCTCGCTGCGATTCAAGCTTCGTATGATGCCCAAGTAACGGATGAATTCCTTAAACCGATTGTGGTTCAAGTGCAAGGCCAACCCGTCGCGAAGATCGAGACAGGGGATGTGGTGATTTGCTTTAACTTTAGAACCGATCGTGGGCGGGAAATTACAGAGGTTCTGTCGCAACAGGATTTTCCTGAGCACGAGATGAAAGCCTTGGATTTGCATTTTGTCACGCTAACGAATTACGATGAAACGTTTCGGAATGTGCGCGTGATTTATGATAAAGATAACCTAGCCCAAACTTTAGGCGAAGTCCTATCTGCCGCGGGGAAAAAGCAAATTCGAACGGCCGAAACCGAAAAGTACCCACACGTCACCTTTTTCTTTTCAGGTGGGCGAGAAGAGCCTTTTGCAGGAGAAACTCGTTTGCTTTCTCCCTCGCCCAAAGATGTGGCTACGTATGACCAAAAACCCGAGATGTCGGCAGGCGATTTAGTCAAAAATTTGGTGCCACACTTGGAAAAAGAGGAAGTGGACTTTGTTTGCCTAAATTTTGCTAATCCGGATATGGTTGGGCATACGGGTGTTTTTGAGGCGGTCGTTCAGGCGGTGGAAACAGTCGATTCATGCCTCAAAGAGGTTGTTGAAGCCGCAAAGGCGCATGGGTATACGGTGCTGGTTTTAGCGGACCATGGGAATGCGGATTATATGCTGAACGATGACCGATCGGTCAACACGGCACACTCGCTCAATGTTGTTCCTTTCATTGTGGTGGATGATGCGTATCATGGAAATCCCAAAGATGGGAAATTGGGGGACGTCGCTCCAACAATCTTACAGATTATGGGAGTGGATATTCCGGAAGAAATGACAGGGCAGGTTTTAATTTAAGCCAAGTGGTCGTTCCTCATTTGGGGGACGACCGTTTTTTTAACTCCTGATAAAGCAAAGGGTACATTTGACTTCGATATTGATCAAAAGGCTCTTTTTTATAATGATTTTCCCCAATAAAGGTAACAATAGGATGAAACGTTGGGGCATCCATATAGCCAGGTAGGGGTTGAATCATTTGAAATTTTTCATCCAAATATACGACCGTCGGGTAACTCAACTTGCCTTGGAGCAAAGCGACCGCAATTTGATGTGTTCCTTGTTGGGCATCAAAGGTGAAGGTCTGTTCTCCAATTTTGATTGGCGCTTTGCCTTCCGCATTTAACTTAACGGGATAATAATTTGTGTTCAGATAAGCCGCCACCTCAGGGTGCGCGAAGGTGTTTTTATCCATCACCTTACACCATCCACACCAATCGGTATAGACATCAATGAATATTTTCCGTGGAGATTCTTGATTTTTAGCAAAAGCTTCTTCCAACGTTAGCCACTTTACTTGGGCTTGCCCAGAGAACGAACAGACGAAAAGAAAAAAAAAGATGATCCGATGCATGGCAGTTGATTTGAACTGAACTCTAAAGAACGAGACCAAATTTAACAAATAGTTTGGACACAAAAAAAGAGCCGCATAACGGCTCTTTTGGGGGACAATTTAACGCTACAGTGCCTGAATTTTCAAGTTTAGGAGGTATCTACGTGTGTAATCACACATATTTTGATTAGCAAATACGAAATCCTGATTAAAGGATATATAAATCAAAAACAAAATTAATCAGATTTATTGATTATCTCCCTCGAAAATCTCATTATCGAACGAACAGCTTTGTTTTTCGTACGAAAATGTCAATAAGACACATTATTTTCTTCCCAAGTTGTATGAAATGAGCGTTTGTCGGGATCATCTAGCCTTTTGTATCGGTGTGCGCCAAAAAAATCACGTTGGGCTTGCAAGAGATTAGCCGTAGGATAGGCATGAAATGCTTGCATACCGGCTTGGTGAGCCATCATGAAACAAGGAAGTGAGGCATGATGCTGGATCCCAAGGTGAAGTATTTGACCTAGGTCGGGAAGGTGGTTTATGACATACGACCTCAACTCGGGTATATCCAAAACATAGGCATCGAGCGAAGTCGCTAATGTTTCCATCAGCTTAGACCGAATGATGCAGCCGTTTGTCCAGATCCGGGTGAGATCTTGAAACGGAATAGCCCATTGGTATTCCGTTTCGGCTGCTTTGATTAAGCTTAATCCTTGGTGGTGATTCAGAATACGAGACACTTGATAGGCATGAAAAAGGGCCTCGGTTGGCACGTTGTCAACCCTTTGCCTAGCTTGACTAGGTTGCCAATTGGCTTGGTTTTCGCGGTAAACGGATTGGAACCTAGCCTGCAGCGCAGCCGTTAAAATAGTGGTGGGTACCCCCAGTTCCACAGCGGTTTGGGTTGTCCATCCTCCTGTTCCTTTGCTTCCCGCCTCATCCACTATGAGAGGAAGTAAATACGAACCGTCTTCCTCTCGAAAACGAAGAATTTTTGTCGTAATTTCCAATACATAACTGTGTGCCTTGGTTTGCTCCCACGAGTGAATTAGCTGTGCGATAGCCTCTTGATCCCATCCAGCACAAGAGGATAAAAATCCATAGACCTCGGCTAAAAGTTGCATTTCGGCGTATTCTATGCCGTTATGTACCATTTTAACAAAATGACCCGCAGCACCCGGTCCTAGATACGTACAACATGGATTACCTTGATCGTCTTTCGCGGCGATTTGCGTTAAATAGGGTTCCACTAGGGTAAAAGCTTCTTGCGGGCCACTGGGCATAATGGATGGTCCTTCTAAAGCACCTTTTTCACCCCCCGAGACACCAATCCCCAAGAAGTGAATCCCATAGGTAGCTAACCAAGCCTGCCGACGTTCGGTATCCCGAAAATACGTATTGCCTCCATCCATCAGGATGTCGCCTGGTTTTAGACATGGGATCAGGGCCTCAATTAATTGGTCCGTTGGATCTCCCGCAGGTACCATGAGAAAAATCTTTTTTGGAGATTCTAAGGCTTCAACGAAGGGAGCGACATCGGAAAAGCCAGCCGCGCTTTGTAATTCAGGGAACGCTTCTTTCCGTTTGGTGACAATTGCTTCCTCTATCTCGGGCACTTCCCGATTAAACAATGCCAAGGATATTCCATTTCGGGCTAAATTTCGGGCCAAACTGGTACCCATTACCCCTAAACCCATTAGGCCAAAGGAACGGGGAGAAAATGCGTGCATAATGGTTTCAATTTGTTTTTCAACTGAAAAATGTATTGGTAGGTTAAGTGCATCGGATGGAACTTCTAATGCTTCAAATTGAGATTGAAGCAAAGTTTCCGGCATAAAGTGATGTTTTCTACTGGATAAACGGGATAGGATATCGTCAAACGAGCCGGCTAGATAGACCCAGCGACAAGGAAGTTGGTCACTTAAAAGGGTTCGGTAACTGGACTTCAATGCTGAGCAGGCTACAACGCCTTTCTGATTAGGTAGAGCACTGGCGGCTTGGTGCAGTGCTTGGAGCCACGGCTGGCGATCGGTATCGGTTAGCGGTTGGCCAGAAGCCATTTTTTGGACGTTGGCAGGCGGGTGAAAATCATCCGCATCCAAAAAAGGGATAGACAAATAGTGGGCTAGGGCTTTTCCGACGGTTGACTTTCCGCTACCCGACACCCCCATAATGTAATAGATCATTTTTTTAGGAAGGTTGAATCCCTAAAAATACGGATTCTTCACAGGAGTGGAAACATTTTTTCGAAACCAATGTTCCTTTCTAGAGCTAGAAAATAAGAAAAGATATGTCATCATGTTTGGTTTTAGGTGCCGGTTTAGCCGGTTTGACGGCGGCAACGCTTCTGCAAAATCAAGGTTGGAAAGTAACAGTCCTAGATAAAGGTCGAGGCGTAGGGGGACGAATGGCTACGCGGCGCATTGGGGCTGGCGGTCGAGCGGATCATGGGGCACAATTCTTCTCCACAAAATCCCCTGAATGGCAAACCTGGAACTCCCAGTTTTTGCAAGCGGGAACGACCCGGATGTGGTTTGAACGCGCAGGTACGCCTCGGTTTGTGGTTTCTGATGGGATGTCCGCTTTACCTAAAAAAATGGCTGGGGGCTTGCCTATCCATACCGGTAACCGCGCCCTTCGGTTGGAAAAAAAAGGTTCTCAGTACGCTGTACTAACGGAATCAGGTGAAATTTTCGAGGCTGAACACGTGGTGATTACTTTCCCTGCCCCACAGGCTCTTGAATTCCTTCAAGCCAGCGAGGTAGGGCTTGTGCATCAGCAGGTCTTAACAGGTATTTCCTATGCGCCGTGTTTCACGGTCATGGCAGTATTGGACCGAGTTTCGTCGGTACCCTCACCGGGTGGGATTTCTCCAGACTCCTCCGTTATCGGCTGGATTGCGGATAATTTCATGAAAGGAATATCCCCAATACCTACATTGACCATTCAAACTACATCGGATTTCGCAAAAAAGCACCTAGAAGGCTCTCTTGAAGAGCTCAAGGAGATCATACTTGAGGCCTCTGCTCCATGGATTGGAGATCGACAGGTACTTGAAAGCTCTATCCATCGTTGGCGCTACAGTTTAGCGGAAAAAAAACATCCGGACTCTTTTTTCCATCATGCCACATTGCCTGGATTGTATCTAGGAGGTGATGGTTTTGGGGAGGGGCATGTGGAGGCAGCTTTCTTATCGGGTTACCGAATTGCGGAGGCATTGATAGGAAAATAAGGGCTTTCCCGTTACCTTTGTGTCAAGACATTCCTTGATATTCATGGATTTACTACGTCGTATCCAAGACCGAAGCTTAGCTCTTTTTCCTCATTTTCAACAGATAAGACATCATCTGCACGCACACCCTGAACTTTCCTTTGAGGAGTTTCAAACAGCAGCCTTTGTAGCGCAAGAACTACGAAGTATGGGTTTGACTCCGCAAGAAGGGATAGGAGGGACTGGCGTAGTGGCCTTGATCGAAGGAAAAAATCCCCAAAAAGCAGTTATAGGTCTTCGCGCGGACATGGATGCGCTTCCCATCTTAGAGGCCAACGATGTACCGTATGCCTCTCAAAATCTGGGTGTGATGCACGCTTGTGGGCATGATGTACACACGACTTCTTTACTAGGGGCCGCTCGTATTTTGACTGAATTTCGTGAATTTTGGACAGGTACCGTTAAGCTAGTCTTTCAACCCGCGGAAGAAAAAGCACCGGGTGGGGCTTCCATTTTAATCAAAGAAGGGGTACTCGACAATCCCGCGCCTGTCCGCATGGTAGGGCAACACGTAGCACCTCAAATTCCGGTCGGTAAAATTGGATTT
>Ga0209812_10000186_pt1 | contig 58181 bp, 46 predicted proteins | sample JI71714BDNA_FD_187502 | JGI IMG/M metagenome (GOLD analysis project Ga0209812, IMG submission 187502) | Wastewater effluent complex algal communities from Wisconsin, to seasonally profile nutrient transformation and Carbon sequestration -... | ecosystem: Engineered > WWTP > Effluent > Algae...
GATTGGATACTGCAGGGCAAATGTCCAGTTGTGGCCGCGGCCGTTGTTGTCATCGCCGGGCGTGAAGTCCTTATCCCATTGTTGCCAGTGGTCGTATCGCAGCGTTGCTTGCCATAAATCCTGTTGATAATTCAATAAAATGAAGGCGGTACGATAATCGACCAGCACCGTGTCAAAGCCCATATCGGTATGGCCTTCAAGCCACTGACTGACCAGACGCCAGCGCTCCGTCAGCTGCTGCTGAAAGGCCAGCTGATTAAAGCGGTTGAGCCATGCGTATTGACCCCGGCGCAATACTGTCGGATCGGCCTGGTTGTCATAATGGTAGAAACGTAGCTCGGTATCTTGCTGATAGAGGTAGTGCAAACCGCCGTACCAACCGGTGTGGCCATCGAGTTCTGCAAAGGGCTCGACCCAGTCCGGTTGAAGCTGTAACGGATAACGTTGCAGGCTGGGATAGTGGGCAAAATCAATCCGACCGCCAATCCGTGTCTGCAGATTGTGTACGGCAAAGCCGCGCCACGAAATTAAAGTGCCTAACGGGTCATTGCCTTGAAATGCACCCAGTACCAGTTGCCAGCTGTGGTCAGTCGCAAAAGAACGACCCGGTCGGCTCAGGTTCAGTTCCAGAGTTTTGGCGCGCAGTTCCTCGGCATACCAGCTGTTCATTGCAGAGAAGCTGCTGGTATAAGGCGAACTCCAGGCAACATCGGTATTTTCCAGTGACATGGCCGGATAAAACCAACCGGCGCGGGCTTTGAAACGATAACCGGCGAGCGGTAGCGGCTGATATTGCAGCCAGGCTTCAGTGATGCCACTGGCGCCATCTAATACTTGTTGGTGGCTATAGTGGAGGCGGGCGCTGAATGCGCTGTCGGTATTGATTTGCAGCGCCGCCAGCAATGGCCCTGTGGTCAGACGGTCATCGCTGATCGCCAGCTGACCGGTGCCGTGTTGCCACCAGGGGCCGAGATTTTTGCCTTGTTCACTGCGCTGGACCCAGCCAAATTCGGCTTTCGCCTGCAGTTCCAACCAAGAGGTGAGTTCGGCTGCCTGAGTGCTGGCGCAGAGACAAATCAGCAGCGAAGAGAGTCGATGGATCTTTGGCATCAATGGCATCCGTTAATCTTGAACAATGGCTCAAAAAGATAGCCGGTTAGCACAGCAGAACGTTAATTTAGCAGTTTTTTTTCGCGACCGGTGGCATTTATTACTGGGGGCAGCCTGCTATACTGCCAGCCGTTATGACGCTGCCTGACCGCAAAATCTGTCCGATGTGCGATTGATCATGGCGTGGCAGCGTCAGCCGCTATGCATTTGGAGCGCTTCATGTCTTTAATCCGCGTTATGTTGCTGAGTTCTTGTCTGGCTGCGACCATGGCGTTTGCTGCGGACGTACAGATCCGTATCCTCGACCAGCAAGGGGTTGCCTTAGCCGATGCGGTCGCTGAATTGCAGCTGCCACAACCGCCGACGCTGGCCAAATCTGCTGTAGTGGCGCAACAAGACCTGATGTTTGTGCCTTTTGTCTCTGCCATACAAAAAGGCACCGCAGTAGATTTTCCGAATCAGGACAGAACCAGACATCATGTTTATTCGTTTTCTCCGGCAAATGTTTTTGAGTTGAAGCTTTATGCCGGTAAGCCTGAGTCACCGGTGATGTTTGAAAAAGCCGGTATTGTGGCGCTTGGCTGCAATATTCACGATTATATGCAGGCCTTTATCTATGTGGGCGAGAGTCCTTATCTTGCAGTCAGTGATGCAGGTGGACTGGTCACGCTGAAAGACGTGCCGGCAGGAAGCTATCAGCTGAAGGTGTGGCATCCCTGGCAGGATGCAGATTTACCGCCAGTCACGACGCAGCTGCCTGCCAATGGCGCGATTGATATCAAATTGCCGGTGACCCGGCAGGAAAAACCGCAAAAACCGAAAAAGGGTTTTGGCAATTCATATAACTGAGTTTTCTACTGTCATTTATTAACAAAGGAATCGCTATGGCAACTGTTACTCTCAAAGGTAATCCGTTTCAAACTGTGGGCAATTTACCGGCTGTTGGCGCTCAAGCTGCGGATTTTGTGCTGACCGGTGCTGGTCTCGCCGATGTGCGTCTGGCTGATTTTGCCGGCAGTCGTTTGGTTCTCAATATTTTTCCAAGCGTTGATACGCCAACTTGTGCGACCTCTGTGCGCAAATTTAATCAGGCGCTGAGTAGTCTGGAAAACACCAAAGTACTGTGTATTTCGGCCGATCTGCCTTTCGCACAAGCGCGCTTTTGTGGTGCTGAAGGCTTAGAGTCTGTATTGAACGGTTCGAGTTTCCGCAGCGGTTTTGGTCAGGATTACGGCGTAACATTCGCTGATGGTCCTTTACGTGGATTGTTATCTCGTGCGGTCGTGGTGATTGATACAGATGGCAAAGTGTTACACACCGAACAGGTTGCCGAAACTGCCGACGAGCCTTCATATGAAGCCGCTCTGGCTGTCCTGGCTTAAATTACGCTCTTTCAGCAAGCAGCCTGCGGGCTGCTTTTTTTTTGCCTGTACATCCGGCGAAAGTTTATTTATTTGGACGCGTGTTCGCTCAAAAGCGTAACATGTGTTTGTCTTTGTAATTTTTTAAACTAAAAATATATTTATAAAACAAAGCAATAAAAATACAACTGGTTTTACCACTAGATATTTCCCTAATTTAAGAGTACAAATGTGCGCTGAAATTAATAGTGTTAGAACATCTGATGTTAAAAGCAATATATCAAGAGATCTGTCAGACTTTATTTCGTCGTTCAGATCTTTCCGCTGCAGCAGAACCGCTTATCCGCAAGATACTGCCCTGGTACCGCGCTGGATTTTATTCGGCTCGTATTCTGCAAATGAAGCCGGAAGCGGGCTGTTTAAGACTGCGGTTAAAAGTGTTCACTGGGTTTCCCCTGTTTAAAGCCGGTCAGCATTTGCAGCTGCGGGTTTGTATCAATGGCGTTGAAATGGAGCGCACATTCAGTATTTGCAGCCCGCTATCGTTGCTACAGGAACAACGCCAGCTCGAACTCGCGATCCAGATCCAGCCAGACGGCCGTTTTACTTCAGCGCTTGCCAGTGTGTTGCGGCCGGGGAGTTATGTGCATTTGAGCCAGCCCCAGGGCGAATTTGTCATGCAGCACGATAAACCTGCCTGTCTGATCGCTGCCGGTACAGGCGTCACACCACTGTTTGCTATGTTGAGTTCAGTCAGCAGACTGATCACGCCGATGCTATTCGTCTACTGCTATCGCGGCGATGAACGCCTGCTGTTTGCTAATGAATGGCCAGCGTTGCAGGCCAGATTTCCTTTACTAAGACTTGTCCTGTGGGATACCAGTCAACGGGGCCGGTTGACTCCGGACATCTTGCTGCAACAGTTGAAACCCTTTGCGGATAGCCGCTTCTACTTGTGTGGTCCCCGTCATTTCACGACAGATTTTTCCACAGTGATCCAGGCGTCGGGTGTCGCAGCTGACCAGATTCACAGTGAAAGTTTTGGCGCTCTGGTTCGGGTCGCTGATCCGAGTCAACCTGTGCATTTACGGCTAGGCCGGCAAAGCTATCAGCTGGCAGGCCAAGGTAGCATTTTGCAGCGTGCTGAGCAGGCCGGCCTGACGTTGCCCTATGGCTGCCGGCGCGGTGTTTGTATGCAGTGCTTATGCGACAAAAGTAGCGGCGTGGTTCGCAATCTGCTGACCGGGGAACTCTCAGATCCAGGTTCGGGCCGCATTCAGTTGTGTATCAGTGAAGCCGTTAGTGCGGTCGAAATAAACAGTGTGGAGTTAAAAGTTTGATGGATAACAAGGTCACCCTGAAACCAGACCAGACACAGCTCGACGCGCTTGCAGCTGAACTGGACCAGCTGCTGCTGCGGGAAAAAGCCAGCCTTGGTGCAGCGGATGCCCGGTATTTACAACAACTGGTGTTCTGGCAGCGCCTATGCGCACTGAGCGGGCGTCTGGGTATGTTGTTGTGCTGGTGGAGTTGGTGGTGGTTGCTGCCATGCGTGCTGTTACTCGCACTGGCCAAAATTCTCGATAACATGGAAATCGGTCATAACGTATTGCATGGCCAGTATGATTTTTTGCGCCATCCAACGCTGAACTCTCAGCAGTTTGAATGGGATATCGTTTGTGACGCCAAATCATGGCAGCGTACCCACAATTTTGAACATCATACTTTTACCAATATCCTGGGGCAGGATCGTGACTTTGGTTATGGCTTACTACGATTGTCAGATGATTTACGCTGGCGCGTGCAAAACAGCTGGCAGCTGCTGACTTATCTGGCTTTAAGCACCTTTTTCCAGTGGGGCATCGCTTATCATGAGCTGGCGGCGCAGCGGGTGTTTTTTGGTCGTAAAAAAGCCGACCGCCATAGTCAGGTCACTGATCAGCAATTGAAGCAGGCGTTTTTTACCAAAGCCCGCCGACAACTCATTAAAGATTATCTGATCTATCCGTTACTCTGCTGGCCGGTGGCGCTGCCCGTGTTGATTGGCAATCTGGCAGCTAACCTGTTGCGAAATTGGTGGACAGCCACGGTGATTTTTTGCGGACATTTTACCGAACAGGCTCAGGTATTTCAGCCGCAGGAGTGCGCAGATGAAAGCCGGGGTCATTGGTACTACCGGCAAATGCTTGGGTCTTCTAACTTTTCAGGCCCACGCTGGTTGCATATTCTGACCGGCCATTTAAGTTGCCAGATTGAGCATCACTTATTTCCGGACCTGCCAGCCTGGCGCTACCCGGCACTGTCCAGTCAGGTACAACAAATCGCCGGGAAGTATGGCATCGCCTACAACACAGGGTCTTTTGCTGCGCAATATCTCACTGTATTGCAACGGATCTGGCGGTATTCAAGACCTTAAAAGGTTGATTTTTGTTGTTGATTTCGTCAGTGTGTCAAAGAAAAATCAACAGGAAAAATGGGCTTATGATGCAGTCAACGGTCGGTGAACTCGGGCAAATCGCTTATGTGGTGACAGATGTGCCCCGTGCTGTCGCCTTTTTTCAGCAATTAGGTCTGCCGTTGTTGTTTCAGCCATCTCCTCAACTGGCTTTCATGGCGCTAGGGGGCATTCGTCTGATGCTGACTTTGCCCCAGGGCGCTGGTGTAACCGGCCAGAACTCTGTGTTATATCTGCGTTGCACAGGGATAGAACAGCAATATCTGCGTTTATTGGAACTCGGTGTTAGCGGTGAGCGGTCAGCGCATTTGGCCGCCGCGATGCCCGAATATGATTTATGGCTGGCATTTTTTCGTGATCCGGACGGAAATTTGCTGGCATTGCTCGAAGAAAAAGTGATAAAAATTTGATATTTCTCTGTGTTTTGAAGAACTGATTGCTAAGCCAGCGTCAGACTAAGTAAACTTTGCGGCTAATAACAAAAATAATAAAAATCTGAGGCTTAGCTTGAGAAACTTATACTCTGGTTTTCTGATTGGACTGCTGCTGATCTGTTCCAGTCTGTTTTACGGTCTGGCTCTGACTAATTCCGAGCGCAAATTTCAGCAAAACAGTTCGGTGCTGGACGGCACCTGGCGTTTAGTTGCTGTCAATCAGTTTGATGATTCGGGAAAGGTGCTGCCGGTTTCTACATCTGCGCAGGCATTGCAATCACTCAAAATTGTCGCTAACCGCCATTTCAGCCGCATCACGACGACGGCTGACGGGAAGGTTGTCAGCTCTACCTCCGGTTTGATTGAACTCACCGCCGATGTTTATAACGAATATACCGGTTTCAATCCTCAAGTTGCCGATCGTCTGGCGTATCATTGGCAACTGGACGATGGCCGGTTAACGCAACGTCTGAGCATTCAGGGCCGTGTGACCGAAGAAGTCTGGCAGTTGGTTGATTAAAGCGGCTCAGCGCGTCGTTCCGCCGCTTTGCGCACAGATTGGCTTTGTTTTGGCCCCAGCGTAAATAATTTTGTGCAGTCTCCGTGATGAGCCACCAAGCGCGCTTAAATACACTAAGCTTGCAAAGGACAAGGCCAATTGACGGGGCAAATTATGAAATCTGTTAGTTTTCTATGGTTAGTATCCGTGCTTTTTCTTGCAGCTTGTGGTCCTCAGGCACCAGTTCCGGTGCCGGCCGCGCAAACCAGCGAGAATACTGTTCCCTCTGCGCCAGCCGAGACTTCGGCTGCAGCTGCTCCCACGAGTTGCAAACTAAATTTAGGTTTTGAAGCCTGGGAGCCTTACCAGTTTACTTCGTTTGAAAATAAGCCAGCAGGGCTTGATATCGAATTAGTTCAGGCGATAGCTCAACAAATGGGCTGTGAAATAGCAGCACAACAAGGCACTTGGACTGAGCTGATCGACGCTTTAAAGGTCGGTAAAGTCGACCTGCTCTTGGGGGCTTCGGTCACGCCCGCGCGGCAAGAATATGCATTTTTCTCCGATCCCTACCGCCAAGAACAATTTGTGTTGTTCGTGCGCTCTGCCGACGTGGCTGGCTATCCGCAAAATACGCTGGCGGATTTTGTCGGCAGTGGCAAAAAAGTTGGCATCATCAGTGAGTATTATTACGGTGCTGAGTTTGCCGATTTATACAATCAGGATACCCTGAAGCCGCAGTTTGTCGAAGCATCGCTCAGTGAGTTGAATCTGGCCAGACTGTTAGATGAAGATATCGATGGCATGCTTGAAGATAGTTTTGTCGGTCATGCAATGCTGCGGCGCAAAGGGTTAGACAAGCAGATTGGTACGCACTCAATTTCAATGGGTAACACGGATGTGTTTGTCATGTTCAGTAAAGCGACAATCAAACCTGAACAGGTCAGTGCGTTTAATCAGGCTCTTGCGGCAATTAAAGCCAATGGAAGTTACAACACCATCATCCAACGCTATGTGCGTTAGGTTGATGCTGTTGCCTGCAATAAGATCTGGCTGGTAAAGCAGGTTTTCAGATAAAAACCGCGCGGCAGGGCCATGATTGGTTCGCCGTGCGGCCCGATGGCTGCGGTTAAGGCCTGACTGTTTGCGCCTTTAGGCCGCAATTGCAGGACCTTGCCGTGAGCGCCCTTAATCTGGTCCAACCTGCCCAACGCCAGCAGGTCCATCAACTCTTCCCAGTCTTGTTTCAGTAGCAATTGTTGCTCAGCATCAGGTTGCCAGAATACGGCGCGTCCGATCATGCGTTCTGCTAATGGGATATTGCGTTCAGCCAGAACGGGGATCCAAAGGACTTGTTGCAGTTTTCGACAGACCCAGGAGTCTTCCCAGCGTTGCATTGTTGCTCCGGTCATCGGCGCGACACAAACATAGGTACTCTCCAGCGGTTTACCGCCACGGTTGACTGGTATCGTCTTGAGTTCTATGCCCAGAGCCGGGAAGTCTGGTTCTGCTTTGGAACCAGCGCTGGCGCCTAAGGCCAGCTCCAGCAACTGACCGACAGTGCCTTTATCTTTTGACAAATTTTGTGGCAAGGCTTGCTGCAGTTGGTCTGCCAGTTCGGCCAAGGTTAATCCCGCCAGTTGGTAGGCGCGATGCAATAAATCTGCGGTTGATTCAGGGGAGGCTGGGCGCATGAAGAAGTCCATCTATCACTCTGAGTACACTATCATTTTTGCTCTAAAGTTTCTGGTGAATTTATCAGCAATTCAACTTATGCACAGACTGCAGGCAGGTTTTTGTCATAAAAAACATAGTTAACCGACTGATATTTATAGGTTATTTGTATTGTTGTTACGCTGAGTTAAATGTCGCCACAGAGTTATTCAAGGATAAAAACATGGATATGCACAGTTATATGCACAGACGCTGTGTAAAAGTGCACAGGGGGATACTGTATAAATGCCAAGCTGTGGATAACTTCGGCGTACATTTGGTTAAATTCAGTTTGCTGTCCCTGCGACTTTGTGAAAGAATCAAGCCAATGCTGTTGTAAACAAGCCAGAGGTTTGTGTGATCGATGCCGAAGGCTTTCGGGCCAATGTCGGTATAGTGATTTGCAATCACCAGGGACAGGTGTTTTGGGCTCGCAGATATGGACAACATTCCTGGCAGTATCCGCAGGGTGGTATTGATGATGGTGAAACACCAGAACAAGCCATGTACCGCGAACTGCATGAAGAGGTCGGACTCACAGCCGCAGAAGTAGAAATAGTCGCAACAACAAAACACTGGTTGCGCTATAAACTGCCGAAGCGACTGATCCGGCGCGATTCTAATCCGGTTTGTATCGGACAAAAACAAAAGTGGTTTTTGCTCCGGTTAACCTGTAGGGATGAAGATGTCAATCTGTTGAAAACCACGCATCCTGAGTTTGATGACTGGCGTTGGGTCAGTTATTGGTACCCGGTGCGGCAAGTAGTGGCGTTCAAACGGGAAGTTTACCGGAAAGTCATGAAAGAGTTTGCCCCTATCGCTTTACCTTTTGTTAGACGGGAAATTAAAAAGAAATAAACAAATGCCGGCCTCAGGCTGGCTTTTGTTGTTATGTGAGGTCGGAAATGCTCAGCCAGTTGCGGCGCATCGTGCAGGACGTAGCTCAGGAGCCATCGCTGGAAAGCGCCTTGGCTGGGTTAGTCCGCAACGTAAAACAGGCATTAAAGACCGAGTGCTGCTCGGTATACCTCGCTGATTATGAACAGCAACACTTTATGCTGATGGCCACCGATGGCCTCAATCCGCAAGCGATTGGCAAAGTCTCCATCGGCTTTTCTGAAGGCCTGGTGGGTTGGGTCGGCCAGCGAGAAGAACCCATTAATCTCGCGCAAGCGCATTTACATCCCCGCTTTAAAGTCACCCCGGAAGTTTCTGAGGATTGTTTTTCGGCCTTTTTAGGCTGTCCGATCATTCATCACCGCAAGGTGCTGGGTGTGCTCACCATTCAACAAGCCGATTCGCGCATTTTTAATGAAGACGAAGAATCTTTTCTGGTCACTTTGGGTGTACAGCTGGCGTCGGTTTTGGTCAATGCCGAGATGCGGAAGATGTCTGCCGGCACCACAGCGACCCAACAAAACAGTCAGTTGCAAGGGCTTATCGGCGCTCCCGGTATTGCGATTGGCGAGGCTTTTGTCCTGCAGCCAGCCAGTGATTTTGATGCAATTTCACTGAAGCAAAGCGACGACCCGGAAAAAGAATTAAACCGCTTTTATCGCGCGGTGAAGGTAACCAAGGCGGAGTTTAATCGTTTAGCTGAACGGATGAGCGGCCATTTACCCGCTGATGCTCTGGCGATTTTTGATGTTTATCATCAATTGCTCGATGCGGCCAGCCTTGGCAATGAAATTGAAACGCAGATTAAGCAAGGCTGGTGTGCCAAAAGCGCCCTGAAGCTGGTTGTCGAGCGTTTTGCCCGTCAGTTTGACGACATGGATGACCCCTATCTGCGTGAGCGCGGTACTGATATCCGCGACTTAGGGCAGCGGGTTCTTAATCACTTGCTTGAAACCGAACAGCGCCAACACAAGTTAGCAGAGCACGTCGTATTGGTTGCTGAAAACGTTTCTGCGTCCATGTTAGCCGAAATCCCGCGGGCTCAGCTGGTTGCCATCGTCTCTCTGAAAGGGTCAGTGAATTCACATGCTGCCATTATGGCGCGTGCTTTGGGGATCCCTGCCGTGATGGGGGTCGACGAGCTGCCACTGATGCAATGGCAGGGCCAGCGGCTGATCGTCGATGGTTACCAGGGACATATTCTGGTCTCGCCGGTTGATGCTATTTGTCAGGAATACCGGGCGCTCATCAGCAAAGATGCAGAGCTCAGTGCCCGTTATCAATCGGAACTTCACTTGCCTGCGCAAAGTTGTTGTGGCCAGGAATTCAGTCTGATGGTGAACTCGGGTTTGGCCATTGAACTTGAAACGACCCAGTCAGATTTTACCAATGGGGTTGGCTTATACCGCACTGAGTTCCCGTTTATCATGCGTAGCCGGTTCCCGACCGAGCTGGAGCAGGTCGAACTGTACCGCAAGGTGTTGCAGGGCTATCCGGGCAAACCTGTGGTGATGCGTACGCTGGACGTTGGTGGCGATAAGCCTCTGCCGTATTTCCCTATCTCGGAAGAAAACCCGTTCTTGGGTTGGCGCGGTATTCGCCTGACTTTGGATCATCCGGAAATTTTTCTGGTTCAGATCCGCGCGATGCTCAAAGCTAATATTGGTTATAACAATTTACATGTCTTATTGCCGATGATCTCGGATTTGGCAGAAGTCGATGAATCATTGCGACTGATCCGTCAGGCCTGGTTTGAAGTGGACGATGAGTTTAACGGCGAGAATATCGTTGCTAAACCCAAAGTTGGCGTGATGATTGAAGTGCCGTCCATTATGTTTCAGCTGCCGGAGCTGGCCAGAAAGGTTGATTTCTGTTCGGTTGGCACGAACGACTTAACACAGTACTTGTTGGCAGTGGACCGGAACAACCCGCGTGTCGGGAACTTGTATGATGCGATGCACCCAGCCGTGTTGCGGGCGTTGAACCAGCTCGGCCAGCAAGCGCAGGGCCTGCAATTCCCAATAAGTATCTGTGGTGAACTCGGGGGGGAGCCGCTTGGCGTTTTAACCCTGGCCGCGATGGGGTTTAGTAGTTTTAGTATGAACCATAGCAATCTGGCCAAAATTAAATGGTTACTGCGCCGGATCGATATGTCTGAGTTGCGGCTGCTGTTACCCGAGGTGCTGGCCTGCCAGTCGCCGAAACAAGTGCGCGTATTAGTGCAGCGGTTTCTGGATCAAAAGCAATTACTGAATCAACTGCGTGCCTGAACCACAGCAATGGAGATTCCGGCACAAAGCACTTGGTTTTCGTGCCGGTTCTCGTATCATGTGCCCTTAATTTTTTCTGAAAGTGACGAGTAGTCAAATGTCGCAAGCTTATCTGGTGTTTCCGCAAATTGACCCGGTAATTTTTAGTCTGGGTCCTCTGAGTATCCGTTGGTACGGCTTGATGTACCTGATTGCTTTTCTCATGGCGAATTTCCTCGCGAATCGGGCGGCAGATAAACCGAATTCGGGTTGGACCCGTGACCAAGTCAGTGACTTGATGTTTTATGGCTTCCTCGGCGTGGTCGTCGGTGGCCGGCTTGGTTACGTGCTGTTTTACAATTTCAGCGAACTTATGGTTGATCCACTTTATCTCTTCCGGACTTGGGAAGGTGGCATGTCCTTCCACGGTGGCGTGCTGGGGGTATTAACCGCGATGTGGTGGCTAAGCCGCAAGTTCAATAAGAGTTACCTGCAATTAGGTGATTTTGTCGTCATCTTGCTGCCATTGGGGCTTGGCGCCGGCCGTATCGGTAATTTTATCAACGGCGAATTGTGGGGCCGCACGACAGATGTGCCATGGGCTATGTTGTTTCCGGGGGCTGGGCCTTTGCCGCGCCATCCAAGTCAGCTCTACGAATTCTTTTTTGAAGGGATAGTGCTGTTCTTGATGTTGCTCTGGTACAAAAAACGCAATCCGCCAGCCGGTAACATCGGGGGCTTGTTCTTGTTGGGTTATGGCGTATTCCGCTTTGGTATTGAGTTCTTCCGCGAGCCGGATGCGCATCTGGGGATCTTGAGTCTGGGGATGTCGATGGGACAATGGCTCTGTATGCCGATGATTTTGGCTGGTCTTGGGTTGATTATCTGGGGTTACCGTCGTGAAGGGGCAAAAGCGTGAAACAATATCATGACCTGATGCGTCACGTGCTTGAGCATGGACATCGAAAAACAGACCGCACCGGTACCGGCACTATCAGCGTCTTCGGTTATCAGATGCGCTTTAATCTGGCAGAAGGTTTTCCGCTGGTCACGACCAAAAAGTGTCACATGAAGTCGATTATCCACGAGCTGCTTTGGTTTTTAAAAGGTGAGACGAATATCGCTTATCTCAAAGCTCACGGAGTTTCAATCTGGGATGAATGGGCAACCCCTGACGGTGAGTTGGGGCCGGTATACGGTGCCCAGTGGCGCAGCTGGCAGGCTGGTGATGGACAGGTCATTGATCAAATCAGTCAGTTGATTGCAGACATCAAACGCACGCCGGATTCGCGTCGTCTTCTGGTCAGTGCCTGGAATCCCGCAGTGTTACCGGATACCCGTTTGTCACCGCGTGACAATGCAGCGCAAGGCAAACAAGCATTACCGCCGTGCCATACCCTGTTTCAGTTTTACGTGAATGACGGCAAGTTGTCCTGCCAGTTGTATCAGCGCAGTGCCGATATTTTCCTCGGTGTGAATTTTCTTTGTGACATTAATTTCGATTCGCACGACATTAATTTCTTCAAATCCATTGCCTGTTAGGGGTTTTCTGCTAAAGTTTTTCATTGAATGTGCGAAGCGCTACACGCAAATCGTGATTGGTGCTTTCAGAAAGAAAATAACAGCAGTTTAGCAACTGATAAGTGAATTTGTATCGAATGCGCAAGCAGAGCTAGTTTATTAACTCTTTCGACGGTAACCTAACGAGGAATAATTTGTCGGGAATCGCCGATAGTATGAAGAGAAAAAATAAGGCTGACGGCTAATTCTTTACTGCTTCATTGACGAAGGTTGTGCTCCCTTATTCACTATCGGCATGCCAAAGGTATTTTTATGAAAACACATCAAGAACAACAATATTTGGATTTACTTGCACTGTTACTGAAAAGTGGAAGCGAAAGAGTTGACAGGACTGGCGTTGGCACCAAAGCGATATTTGGTCATCACATGCGCTTCGATTTGACTGAGGGTTTTCCTGTTTTCACTACAAAAAAAGTTTATTGGAAAATAGCATTCAAAGAGATGCTTTGGATGTTGAGCGGTGGGCACAACATCAAAGAGTTGGTCGAGCAGAATGTTCACATCTGGAGTGATTGGCCATATAAAAAATTTATCGATGCACAGCCTGCCGGAAGTCCTGATAAATCCTTGTCAATGAAAGAGTTCGAGCAGAGGATTTTAGCTGATGACGCTTTTGCTCAAAAATGGGGTGATTTAGGACCGGTTTATGGTAAGCAATGGCGTCGCTGGAAAACGGATGACGGGAGAGAAATCGACCAAATTGCCCAAGTTATAGATTTGTTGAAGAACAATCCATCGTCTCGCAGAATTTTATTTGATGGCTGGAATGTCGCCGAACTCGATCAGATGGCTCTTCCTCCATGCCATAAACATTATCAGTTTTACGTTGATCCTAACACTAACAAGCTTTCTGGTGGAATGGTGCAACGATCGTGTGATTCTTATCTTGGGCTCGCTTTTAACATCGCTAATTTGGCCTTTATAACAACCTTATTAGCTGAACAGACTGGTTATGATGTTGGTGAGATTGTCTGGTTTGGTATGGATGTCCACTTGTATTTAAATCATATCGACCAAGCAAAATTGCAATTAACAAGAGAGCCACGACCTTTCCCTCGGCTAGTAATTAAGCGAAAACCAGCCTCTCTTTTTGAATACAAAATTGATGATTTTGAGTTGGATGGTTACGACCCACACCCAGCGATCCCAGCACCGGTCGCTGTTTGATAATCAGAGGTGAGAAATGTCGGGACTTGGTGAGTACAACACTCCAGTGAAGCTTCGTGCTTTGCTTCAGACGTTGTTTGAGAACAACCAACTCCCGACATACAAAGGAAGAATCGCTCGCTCCTTGATAGAAAAAACCTACGGATTTCAACACGCTTCACTTTCCAATTCCTACCAGCTCTCAAAATACCAATGGTGCAAGCAAGTTTTAGACGATTTTGAGCAAGAGATCATAATACGTAATGGCGGCCCTCTTACTCAGATTCACCATGCTTACGGCACACCTGAAAAGTTTAAAGAACTCCTCAATCACCTTAAGAATAACATTGATGAGCTGCCTGTATCCAAAAGTCCAAATGGAGCAGGAAGCATATCTAGAAAAGCATTTGAGAAAAAATTCAATTTCCCTTCAGGGTCGATGAATGGGAGGACTGTCATCTGGCATTGGGCATATGATCTGCTGAATCAGTTCGAAAATGAGTTATATGAGAAAGGAATTGCTGGCACTGTCTGGGATAGAAAAGTTCCAGATATTAGAAATTTCTTGGAGGTTTTAGCAAAAGCAAACAATCTACCTATCAATGGATATGGAAAATTGAATAAACAAGCAGTGTTAACTGCTTTTGGTTTAAAAGAAGGTTTTAGCGCTAATATTGTACAAAAACGTTCTCCAAAGTTGAGAAAACTATTTGAAGAGTATGATCAGTTCGTACAATCTCAGGGATACTCACAATTTTCTGCAGACCGTCTTACTGACGAGTTGAAGAGCATTTTATCGACAAATGATTTAGTACTAGATTCAAGTTCTCGAAAAATTAGCTTGAAGTGGTTGGCAAATCTGTTAAACGTCAATCAAGCATCGATTCGAAGTAGCCCTAATCTAATGGCGCTTGTTAATGAAAGAACCCAAGTACTGCATGAAAGTCAAACACGGGGACGTACAAAAAAGTCGTTTACCGTGTTTGGAGCTGAGCATATAAACGTGGGTGCAACTCCGTTTTCAGAGAAACATGAACGACTGTACTCATTTACCTCACTGATCCCATTGTATGGTCTCGAATTTACAGAAAAAATTGCAACATCTTTTATTGCTATCACCAATAAGGATGTTGTTAGCACGGCAAAGACTAAATATCTGAGAGTTTTAGATTTTTTCGAATGGCTGGCAGATCCTCAGAATCTCGATGGCTCTATTGCAGCTTCGCTTAGTGAAAAAACAGCAATTAAAGATTCTGAGTTTGGACGAGCATGCATGGCTTATAGAGCGCACCTTACTCAACTAAACCCTACATCCAATATGAATTTGTATGTCATCAGTCAGTTGGGGGAAGCTCGAATAATTCCTAAATACAGATTTTTATCGCAAACAAGGAAAGTTCAGGATAGAGGACACCGTAAGTCGATCCTTGAAGCGTCTATTAATAAAGACGAACACACTCGGTTGACAAATATTCTAGTTGATGCAGCTAAGTATAGAGGCATAGAAATCAGTAATGGAAAAGACACCAGATATTTTCTAGAAACACTGTTGTATGAAAAGTTACGAAACCCCAATTTACCTGATGACCTTGTTGAGTCTATGTTAGAGATAACTAATGTTAGACTGGCCGAGATACGCATTCAAGCAAGTAAAACATTCAGGGAATGGTTCGTATTGTTCGAGCGTGGGAAAGAGCTTCTTACGTTGGCCACTGTCAACTGCGAGGAGTTCCGTTCGAAATTGGATAGTCGTGGTTCTGCTCAAGATTATCATTGGATGCAATATGTTGCCGAAGTATTCCCCCACAATAAACCGGAGCTGTTGCTGGCAAACTTGTTGTCTGTAATAAGCAATCTCTATCAAGGCTGTCCTCCATCTGCAGTTTCAACCAAGATGCAGCTCTGGAACAAAAAGTATAGTTTGGTTGGTGGAATAGAATACGTAGCGTCACATTTGGTACCTACACGAAAGGCACTTAGCGCAGCACTCATACTTTATCTATGCGAAAGCGGTGCCAATGTTGCCGTTGCTACGACATTGGCACCGGACTGTGTGCAAAGCTCTTCCGTTCCGCTTCATAAAAAAATTGTCGGACGAAAAGACAGAGCAAATGGCAAAGTAATCTATGATGATTTACCTATACGTGCTGAAAGCGAAGATTATGTCAGTGCCGTTCAGGCTCTGGAAAGCATTGCTGATGCACAGCCGACTTCTGATAATGGGGTGTTGAAATATTATAAGCAAGGAACGATGAGTTCGCTTTTTGATTTTTCTTTTCGATCAGATTTTAAAGATATTTGCTCCAAATCTGATTATTTAAAACAATTGACGCTTGTGCCGTCGATGTTGAGGCCTACTGTACTTCTAAATATTCAACTGAAAGACCCCGCGAATCTAGGGATTGCACAATTAATTGCTCAGCATGAGTCAAGTACTACCACTCAAGGCTACACAAACAAGTTGCCCCACAGGCTTCAACTTGAAAGAGACATTCTCGAATTTCAGAAAACCTTAGAAATAGCAATGGTTTCCGGGGATGAAACGGCTCCTATTAAATTAGGAATTGAACCGATAACATGGAATGAACACCTGGGTAAAATGCAAAAAACAGGATGGGGTGTCTTCTGTAAAGATCGTGAAATAAAAGATGTTCAAGGGCAATCTGTGCGGTGTACTGAAGTAGAAAATTGCGTGAAATGCAAACATGAAAGAATGTTGGTTTCTGCAGACCCTGAATCCATTTCAGAGATGATCATCTGGAAAACCGTTTTAGAACAACATGAAGAACGTATGTCTGCGAACAATATAGAAAGATGGACAAAAGTCTGGGTCCCTTGGCAAGCATTTTTTTATGTCGTTCTAGAAGAAAAAATGACTCGTGGTGTATTCAGTTTGATTAAAAGAAAGGCCGAAAACATTGTAAAAGAAAAAATGGCAGATTCAAATTTTGTTATGCCGGAGCCGTGGTGATGAATAAAATAGCACTTGTTGATATTTTTCAGGCCGACAACAATAAAGAATTATTTCAATTAAACAAAGAAAATTGGCCATGGTTGAGCAATATTGCTGTGTCCGATTGTTCTATTCAGATAACTGATACAACGGGAGAATTGATTGATTCTACTGTTGTGAACATTGATATAGAATTGCTAAATGGCAGTCGTCTTACTGACGCTGAAAACGAGGAGTTTTTCCGGTTAGTCTTAGAATATGTTGAACTTTATCGATTACATAACCCAAGCGTTAAAGCTCACGTTCATGCTCATCGTATTACCTCACTTTTAGGCTTTATTTGCTGGCTTGGCAAGTATGGTATCCGAACTTTTCAAAACGTTACCAAAGAACACATTGATGCATACATCAACGATGCAGTGTATGGAACCGAATTCGCATTAGATATCCCTTATAGGGTGTTCTGTTCACTCAAAAAGCAAATAATTGAGGGTGATAAATCGTTTTACCGCCAAGGAAAAGCTTTCAGACGTTCAGTTATATATTCCGTTGCTTCAGTGGATAAACTGCCTTGTAATGGGTATATCTATACATCAAAAATTGTAGATTGGTTTGAAACTCAAGTTGGAAATAATGTTCCCATAACAGATTTAGAGAAAGTGCAATATCACAATCTGTTGGAGAGTTTAGATTTAGTACCATCCGCTATTACAATGCAGGATCTTCATCGAAAATTAATACCACTTGACGAAATTTGGAGCTGGAAACACTACTTTAGATGTAAGACTTTTCGAATAGAACCTTTTATCGGTGGGGCATCAAAGATAGCTACCAGGCTTGGAGCTACTTCTCAACGTACGAGAACCATTCCACCAAAAACAGCATTTGCAATAATGGGCGAAAGTGCAAAGTGGGTCATTGACTATGCTGATGAAATATTGTGTTTGTTACAGGAATGTGCTGATGCACTGACAGTTAAAAATCGTTTGTTAGCAAAAGGGCTTAGGATTGATGTTCGAGATGGGAGTCGGAAGCACTATGGGGTGGTTAAACTTGACGGTGTAGTTCGATATTTGTTTGCCGCATGTTTTACTGTAATAGCTTCATTGACCGCAAGACGTAAAGAAGAAATTTTTGATCTTGGTTTCGGATGTATTGATGAAAACCGTGGAGATGGAGCCTATTGGCTTACTATTTACATCGAAAAGACAAGTCAAAGATATGATCTCTGCCCGGTTCCGGCAATGGTAAAAAAGGCTATTAGCATACTGGAGAAGTTAAGTTGCGAATCCAGGCTGCGTTCACAAAGCGACTCGCTGTGGCAGTATATTTCCAATGGTGAAGTGGTGATCCTTAAAGACAGCGCTATAAAGAATAGTCTGCAAGATTTCTACTGCAAATTTGTTGATCCTGAATCCAAAGAAAACTGGAATCTGTCTTTTCATCAATTTCGTCGTATGTTTGCGCTGCTCTATTTTTATAGATTTGAGGGGGCATACATAGGCGCGTTGTCTTATCACTTGCGTCACTTCAACATTGAAATGACAAAACGATACGTCACTGATGAAAAATTTATGAAAGAAATGAAAGAGATAGGTGAAGGTTGGACCGCAAGCTTTCTGAGACGTGTTATTGCAGGTCAGGAGAAAATTGGTGGTAAAGCCGGCGAAAAAGTGAAGCGAAAAATGGCTGATTGGTTAGGACATTTTCGCAAAAATGTGGATGTAGTTGAGCGAGAACGTGTCGTTGAAAAACTAATACGCTATATGAACAGGGTTGGAACGGATTTCACTCAACAAGTATGGGGCACCATATGTTCTTGTCCGAAAAAAACTTCACTCCGCCGATATGCACATTGCGCTGACGATAAGGGCGAGCCAAATATACAAAACGGTTCAGAGGAAATTTGCGGTGGCTGTCCATACAGTGCATACACATCTCGTTTTGCAGACGCAATCTCGCATAAGATTGAATCTAAACAAAAAACAGTCGAATATTGTGGTCATGGTTCTGTACTGGGAGAAGTCTCCGGTATCCAGATAGTAGTTTTGCAAGGCTTGTTAAGTAAAGCTGAAAATATCACGTTTTTTGAGGTGTTTGATGGCTAATTCTTTAAGCAATGCAGTAAAAGCAAAGAACTTGAGCGAGCAAATTGAGCGCAGATTGTCAATTCTACAGGAAAAGTTAGAAGGCAAGCATTCAGAGCTTGGTATTCCTAAAAGTCTTACGAAGTTACGTCTTTGGGAACATTCAGAGCTGGGAATAGAAAAGATTGGCAGCCCGAGTTCATTTGTTACCTCTCACCCCGAGCATGGTCGGAAAATCGAAAAAATTGCAGAGTGCTTAAATTTAATAAGCAAACAGGCTAAACGCCCAAAAAAGCCGAATGAGCAAAAACTGGCCGAGGTCAATCGGCAGAACAAAAGCCTCAATGAGTCTTTGCAAAATTGCGCAAACCAATTTGTTAAATATAAGTCTGAAATTGACCTACTCAAAGAAGAAAATTTTCTTATTAAAAGCAAGACACACAGCTTGCTTGAACAATTGAAGGAGAAAAGCGCGGAGTTACTTGCAGCAAGAGATGAAATCGTAGCTTTGCGAAAAGCTCTTGCAACTGGCAGTAGCGCTGTAATCTCGAATGTCACTCAGGTGAATTTTGGTAAAAACAGTACTAAAGACGAATGAATTTAGATTGTCTAAGAGTCTTGAACGAAATCTGAAGTAATACCTGGTTTTCTAGTATCTTAAAATACATATAATTGATAATGCCGAGTTTTCTATGATTTTTTACAAAGTAACGGATGAAGATTGTCGAATTCACGGGAAATTTAAAAAAATCGTCGCTAATGGAGTCCCAGTATTCTTTGATGAAAAAGGTGTGATTGAAGAAGTCAGCCATTATTTAATGTTTAAAAGTCTTAAAGACATAGATGCTACTTCCTCAGTCAAAACATATGCAGACCATCTCCAAACATTTCTCAGGTTTCTTGAAAAACATGGTAAGGGAGTAACGTGGAGTGATGTCACGGATAGGCATCTAACTGAGTTCAGTAATATAAAAATTGGAGAAGGAAAAAAATCTGTCTACGTTGCAGGAATTTTACAAACTGTTTTTTCATTCTATGTTTGGGCTGAACAAAATCAATATATTTGCCAGCATGTTGCAATTTATGATGATAATAGAAGCTATGCAATATCTGCAAAGCGAACAAAAAATGGATGGATATGGCCGTATCTGCCCAAAGGATACTCCAAATCGCGTCCAACGCCAACAAATGAAGATCTCGAAAGACTGCATGCGACAACCATTGAAGCATCTGAAGCCGTCGGAGTGCGTGACTCATTGATATTTACCATATATGAAAGATCTGCGCGCAGGATGGAAGCTTTGCAGATTAGAGTATCAGATGTACCAGATTGGGACAGAATTGAGCAATATCAGAGAGAAAACAAAATATTCGATGTTGAAATATTAGGTAAACGTAACAGAGTTAGAGATATCGATTTTCTTCCAGAGACCATGGAGTTGATTCGAGGTTATATAGAAACTGAACGACTTGAGGCCGTTACAGCGGCTAAGAAAAGAAATCCTTTTTATAAGGAACCACCTGATCTATTTGTCGGTGCCACAACTGGCATGCCGCTTAATAAAGAGTACATTTCACGTCGCCTGTCTGGATTGATGAAGAAAGCCGATGTAAAGGGTACTGGTCACCGGGTTAGAGCGAAGGGGTTAACTGATATCGTTGCAGCATTTGATGGATATGATGACAGAGGTCAACCAAAATCAGCACAAGATGTACTGATAAGAGCTGCTGAAAAGGCTGGACATTCAAACATCGAATCGTTGAGACCCTATTTAGCACTTGCAAGAAGCGAGGGGATTGCAGCTAAATTGCACAATTTTGAAATGCTCAGGGCTTTAGAAATAAAAATACAAATGCTCAAGAAGAAACTCGCGGAAATGGATAAATCGAACACTTTGTTTGAGACTCTGAGCAAAGATGTAGGTTTTGAAATCGAACTCTTGAAATTCTTACAGGATTATAAAAAAAGGTAATATTCGTATTGAATAGTGTTTGAGGGAAATTGTTTATCCCTTTAAAACCAACGAGCCAAATTTACAAAAAGTGTGTAATGTTACTTAACATTTTTACGCATTCTAGTCTGCTCAAATTCGTCTTGAATTTCTCGAGTTAATGGAGATTGCTGCGAACTTACAAATGCAATGTAGCAAGTAATAACCGGTCTTAGCTTTCACATACCGGATTTAGATAGGCAGTAAAATCTCTTCACGGAATTAGTATTAATTACGTTGAAAGTTCACCGCAAACCCACTCTGGAACTTTAGAGGCATATTTAATACAATTACTTTATCATTAAACAGTTGCAATTAATTCATTTTCAATGAAAATTCAATTTGTACCCAAATTCGATTCGATTTGATCTGACAAATTAATAACTGATTACGTTAATATCGGGGTATTGAGCATCTTCTAGGTATTTGACAGCGTGAAAGTTAATTAAATTTGCTGCGAACTTTGGGCAAAATAGGCATAAGGAGAATTGCCGTTGGCAATACAGCAAAATTTAACCTGGTATCAAAGCCAATTCATTGCATGGGAATTAACTCGTCGAGCTGCAAGTAATTCAATTGAATCTATTGCGCAAACTTTGGTTGATTCACAGGTGGACTTAAACCCTCATCAGGTTGATGCCGCGCTTTTTGCTTGTCAAAACCCGTTGTCGCGTGGAGTAATTCTTGCCGATGAAGTTGGGTTGGGTAAAACCATTGAAGCAGGATTGTTCATCTCACAGCGTTGGGCTGAGCGCCGTCGTCGAATTTTAATAATTGTTCCTGCAAACCTCAGAAAACAATGGTATCAGGAGCTTATGGATAAGTTTGGTATTCAAGGTACCATCCTTGAAGCTAAGCTCTTTAATCTGTCTCGAAAGCAGGGCAATCCAAATCCATTCTTGACTGAGCCAGGGTTGATCATTTGCTCTTACCAATTTGCAAAAGCAAAATCGAAAGAGATCAAGGCAATATCATGGGACTTGGTCGTTCTTGACGAAGCCCACCGCTTACGCAATGTTTACAAATCCAGCAATGTAATCGCAAAGGCAATAAAAGACGCTTTGGATCATGTGCAATCTAAAGTGTTGCTTACCGCTACTCCGTTACAGAATTCACTTTTGGAGTTGTATGGTTTAGTCAGCATTATTGATGACCGTGTCTTCGGTGACCTTGACAGTTTTCGCACGCAATTTACCGGCAGAGGTCAGTCACTTGAAACTTTGCGAGACAGGCTGTCTGCTGTTTGTAAGCGTACATTAAGAAAACAGGTACAGCCTTATGTCCCTTATACGGCACGCAAGGCAATTGTTCAGGAATTCGTGCCGTCAGCCAAAGAAAGAGAATTATCCAGTTTAGTCGCGGCCTACTTGCAACGTCCTAACCTTATGGCACTTCCTCAAAGTCAACGCCAGCTAATTTCTCTTGTTCTCTGGAAGTTACTTGCTTCAAGTACTCATGCTATCGCCGGCGCTCTGGAAACGATGACGACACGATTAAGAAGAGTTCTGGACGAATCAGTGCAAATTGATTTAGCAGAAGAGCTTGATGAGGATTACGAGTCGCTTGATGAAACTGCTGAAGAATTTCCAGATAGTGACGATGGTCTGAGATCCAAGACAATATCTCTGACCGCAGATGAGCGAGACGCTATTGTCAATGAAATTGACGAACTTAGTCAATTTAAAGAGCTGGCAATAAGTATCACCGACAACTCAAAAGGGATCGCTCTTTTGACTGCTCTTGAGCGGGCTTTTGTTGAGTTGGAACGACTGGGCGCAGCCAAAAAAGCCATTATTTTCACAGAATCCAAAAGGACACAGGAGTATTTGCTCAGTTTGTTAAGTTCAACGCCTTACGGTGACGGCATAGTCCTGTTCAACGGTACAAACAGCGACTCTCGTGCACAAGCTATCTATAAAGAATGGCTGAAACGTCATAAAGGCACAGATCATATTACAGGCTCCAAGACTTCTGATATGCGAGCTGCATTGGTGGAACATTTCCGAGACCGAGGCAAGATTATGATTGCAACTGAGGCTGGCGCTGAGGGAATTAACCTTCAGTTCTGTTCATTAGTCGTAAACTACGATTTGCCGTGGAACCCGCAACGCATTGAACAACGGATAGGTCGTTGCCATCGATATGGGCAGAAACACGATGTCGTCGTCGTAAATTTTCTGGACCGAAGCAATGAGGCAGATGCTCGAGTTTATGAACTATTGGACCAGAAATTTCAGCTTTTCCAGGGGGTCTTTGGGGCTAGTGATGAAGTCCTTGGAGCTATAGGCTCTGGTGTTGACTTCGAAAGACGTATCGCCGAGATCTACCAGAACTGTCGTAGTCCAGAAGAGATTAGGACTAGTTTTGAGCAGCTACAGCTTGATCTTTCCAGTGAAATAAGTGAGGCAATGCTAAAAACGCGGCAAGTACTTCTCGAAAATTTCGATGAGGAAGTGCAGGCAAAACTACGTATCCGTGATGAAGATAGTCGACGAACTCGCAGCAAGTTCGAAAAAATGTTGATGGATTTGAGTCGAACAGAACTAAGTGAGTACGCTCGTTTCGATGACGCAGGATTCGACCTGCTTCGAGTGCCTAGTGATATCGATTCTAGTCAGTTCGATGATATTGAAATTGGACGTTACGATTTGCCTCGTCGTTCAGGTGAAACTCATCTTTATCGTATTCATCACCCAGTAGCTTCATGGGTCATCAACAAGGCAAAGAACCGTAAACTTGATAATGCCAAGCTGGTATTCGACTACGAGGCTTACGGCACCAAAGTGAGTACGCTGGAGGAATATCGTGGCAAAACAGGGTGGCTCCAGCTGATGTTGATTGATGTTGATGCTTTAGGCAATCAAGAGCAGCACCTATTGATTACGGCTGTTACAACCGACGGCATTACGCTACAGGAAGACGATCCAATAAAGCTCTTGCGCCTACCGGCAATCGTCCAAGCGCCACACCAATTAAACAACTCGGGACATCCATCTTTATCGTTAAATCTGGAAGACCGGAAGAATGCTCTGCTGCGCGAGATCAATCACCGTAATCTCGGGTACTTTGATCAGGAAGTGCAGAAGCTGGACGCTTGGGCTGATGATCTGAAACTTGGTCTTGAACAAGAAATCAAAGAAATTGATCGGCTAATCAAAGAGGTTCGCAGAACAGCCGCTACGTCACCAACACTTGAAGAAAAGTTACTCTTACAGAAGAAACAACGAGAGCTGGAGAGCAAACGAAGCAAGCTCCGGCGAGATCTATTCGCTAGGCAGGACGAAGTGGAATCCAAGCGTAACGAGCTTATCACTGCGTTGGAATCAAAGCTTGAACAGCATGTAGTTGAACACACACTATTCACCATCGAATGGGAACTTAAATGATGACAAAAAGGGATTTTGCACGAGGTGCGGTTTGGCAGCAGTGGGATTTACATATCCATACGCCAGCTTCTTTCCATTGGCATGGTGAGCGATTTGAAAGCGACTTTTCGTCCGCGAAGAGCAAAAAACTCGTTGATGAAATGATTGAGGCCATGAACAACGCTGAACCCGCAGCGTTCGCTATCATGGACTATTGGACTTTTGACGGCTGGTTTGCACTGCAAAAACGACTCAAAGATCATGATGCTCCAGTTTTGAAAAAGCTTGTCCTTCCTGGCATCGAACTGAGACTGGCAGCACCAATGAAAGGTAGGCTCAATGCCCACGTATTGTTCTCGAACGACGTGGAAGAACAGGTGCTGCGGGATTTTATATCGGCTTTGCAAATTGAAATTGTTAATAGGCCTCTTTCAACCTCAGCTTTGATGGCTCTGGCTCGAACAGTAGGTGAAGACAAACTGAGGATCCATGGTTTTAAAAAAGTCGAGGTGGACACTATTGACGAAAAAGCTTTGCTGGCTGGTGCAGTAATCGCTGAGATCAATGCAGACTCTTACAGGGAAGCTATTCGAAAAGTACCCAATGACCATGCAATTGGCTTTATGCCATTTGATACAAATGACGGATTAGCAGATGTTTCATGGCAAGAGCATTACGCCTATGTTATGAACCTCTTTCAAACATCTCCGATCTTTGAGACTCGAAATGTTGACTTACGCGGAGCATTTGTTGGCGAACAGACAGAGGGCAATGCCAAATACTTCAGGAACTTTCAGGCAAGCCTGAAAAATATTCCCCGCTTGGCTGTATCTGGAAGTGATGCCCACAGTTTTGTTGGGACTCCTGGTGATAATGACAAACGAGGTTACGGTGACTTTCCATCCGGTAAAAAAACTTGGCTCAAGGCTGATCCAACGTTCCAAGGCCTGAAACAAGCTATCCTTGAGCCTGCCAAACGGTCTTTCATTGGCGATAAGCCACCGAAAGTACAAGAAGTCGAGTTCAACAAGACCTTCTACATAGAGTCGATAGAAATAACAAAAACAACAGACAAAGCTGGCATTGGTCAATGGCTGCATGGTTGTGACATTCCGTTGAATCCCGATCTTGTTGCTGTGATCGGAAATAAAGGGAGTGGAAAAAGTGCGTTGGCAGACGTCATTGCGACACTCGGCAACTCCAAGCAAAGCAAACATTTCAGCTTCCTAAAAAAAGACCGCTTTTGGGGAAAGAATGGCGAACCAGCGCGTCATTTTACCGGGACCTTGACCTGGAGAGATGAAAGTACTGAGTCTCGTCAGCTGCATGAGTCACCATCCGAGGAGAAGGCGGAGTTAGTTCGTTATATACCGCAAGGTTATTTTGAAGAGCTTTGCAATGAACATATATCAGGTAAGTCAAACGCATTTGAGTCTGAATTAAGGTCAGTTATCTTTTCTCATGCCAGCGAAGAAATGAGGCTAGGTGCGCTCGACTTTGATCAACTGACCGAACAACAGGAGCAGTCACTCAGAAATCGCTTGGGGGAGTACCGCAAAGAGCTTGCGTCGATCAATGCTGATATCGTTCGTATTGAAGATCAGCTTCAACCGATTGAGTTGAAGAAACTTACCGATCAGCTTCTGGTGAAGAGTAAGCAAATCGAAGAGCATGAAAAACTGAGACCTGGAGAGGTTGTGGCTCCGACAGAAAACATGACCCCAGAGCAGCTACAGGCAGCCAAAGATTTGGCCGACGCGACTCAGAATGTTGATAATGCCAAAAAACGAATTCAAGATATCGCCTCTGAGACCACTGAATTAGCCAAACGTCAGAAAGCCATAAGCAACATTCGTGAGCAATTGAGATTGCTGCAACGAGCGTTTGAGCAAGCGGAGAAGGCCGCCTCAGACGACCTCAATCTACTTGGCTTATTGTGGACAGATTTTGCTGTCATCGACATCAAAACTGCGATTCTCGACGAGAAATCAACCGAGTTTACGATCAAGCAAGGCGATCTGAAGACCGAGTCTGAAAAGCTGACGATAGACTTGGCAACCTTCACCGCAATACAGCAAGGGTTCACTGCTAAATTAAACGCACCACAGCAACAGTATGAAATCTACCAGCGCCAACTGACAGATTGGCAGACGAAGCTTGACGAGCTTATTGGCACAACGACTGAACCTGAGACAAAGGTTGGGTTGGAGACCAGAATAGAGCAGATCAAAGCACTTCCTGAGCAACTGAAAGAACTAGAATCGGCTCGTTTAAAGTTGTCAGGTGAGATATTCGACACTCTTGAATCGCAAAGACGAGCCCGAGCTGAGCTGTTCCAGCCCGTACAGGAGCTGATTCAAAGTAACGACTTAATACGTGAAGATTACAAATTGCAGTTTCAAGCAACACTTGCAGCGTCTGCAGATGCAATTGCAGAGCAACTGTTTGCTTTGATTAAACAAAATGCTGGCGATTTCCGCGGGCAGGATGACGCGTTATTGACGATCAGAAGGTTGTTTGACAGTCATGATCTCAACTCCAAAGACGGAGTGCTCTCATTTATCGTGGCCCTTCAGGATAAGGTTTTGGCTGCGGCCAAAGCCTCTGGGTCTGATGTGGGTATAATAAACTTATTGAGAAAGGGTCAATCAGCGGACGCCGTTTATGATCTCATTTTCGGCCTGCATTTCCTTGAGCCACGCTATTCGCTCCTGTTTCAAGATACTCAAATTGAGCAACTGTCACCGGGTCAACGCGGAGCACTTTTACTGATATTTTATCTGCTGGTAGACAAGGGAAAAACGCCGATTATTCTCGATCAACCAGAAGAAAACCTCGATAACGAGACAGTGTTTCGTTTGCTTGTGCCTGTATTGTCTAAAGCCAAGAAGCATCGACAAATCATAATGGTCACACATAACCCCAACCTTGCAGTGGTATGTGATGCTGAACAAATTATACATGCGAAGTTTGATCGGGCGTCTGACTGTACTATCCAATATGAATCAGGTTCTATCGAGAATTCGGAGGTTAACGAAGTCGTTGTCACCGTTTTAGAGGGGACCAAGCCTGCATTCAACAACCGTTACGGGAAGTACCATTGATGGCGGCACTTGAAGCTCAATATATGGCAATTTTGAAAAAGGTACTGGCAGAACGTTTTGTCCCTTCACTTCCGCCATTACTCGACAACAGCGGGCCGCCGGCGAATCAACAGATGAAGCAACTATCACGAGCGTTTAGTGCCTTTGCGCTGCATAAGATGCTTGGGATTACGCCGCATCTCGCATCTGCTTCGGTCGTTGATGACATCAATGATAAGGGCATCGACGCCATTTATTACGATGCGTCATCTGAAACTATGTATCTTCTTCAGGCAAAATTGAAGGAATCTGAGCAGTTCAAGCAAGAGGACGCTCTGCCATTTTGCGAGGGAGTACGTCTTCTACTCCGACAAGATTTTTCGCAGTTCAATGCTAATTTCCAGAACCGGAAAACGGAAATCGAAACGGCACTTGATACATGCAGCCATATTAAGTTGGTAGTGCCATACACTGGTGATGGGGTATCAAAGACAGCCCGTGATGCTTTGCAGTCGTTGCTCGATGATGAAGATCTGGATGAGGAGAGACTGCAAAAACAAGTTGAGTATTATTCTGCAGCAGAGATTGTCCGTGACCTACTTGCAGAGCAGGCCTATCAGCCGGTTCATACTGCAATTGATCTCCAAAAATATGAAAAGGTTGAAATGCCCCGGCCCACATATTACGGTCTTGTGCGGGTTGCTGACTTAGTTGCTCTTCACCAGTCACACGGTAAAGCGCTGTATGAGCGTAATATTCGATATTTTTTAGGCAGCAGCAAGTCTGAAGTCAACAGAGCCATCAAAACAACTTTAAACGAAGCCCCTGGCGATTTTTTCTATCTCAACAACGGCGTTACGGCTGTGTGCGATATGGTCAAATCTAAATCAACCAAAAACGGAGCCAAAAAGCTTCTAGTGAGAGGGCTATCAATCATAAACGGCGCCCAAACGGTTGCATCAGCTGCTGAATTCGTGCGTCAACATCCAGGCAAAAACATCGATGAAGCCAAAGTGATGTTCACGCTGATTAACGCACATGCAGATGGGACATTTGGCAAAAAAGTAACAAGGGCACGCAATCAACATAATCCTGTGCAGACTGCCAACTTTGCTTCCCAAGATGAAAATCAGGAGCGGGTAAGACAAGAAGTTGCACACTTAGGATTTGATTACCATTATCGTCCTGAGTCTGCAGTTACAGGAACCAACTCTATTACGCTTGACGATGCTTTAAAAGCACTAGCATCAATTCAAAACGATCCTCGATATACTGTATGGCTTAAGAGTGAGCCAGCACGATTGGCTAATCCAGATTCGGCCGAATACCAAACATTATTTTCCAGTAACTTAACAGGCACATCACTTATAAATGCAGTGCTTTGTCACCGTACGATCCGTGCTTTGATTGTAGCTTACGAACAGACAGCGGCGTCGGGTAGTCTAGAAAAACTGATTTATCGTCATGCTGTTCATGCTATTACGGCAGTAATGATGAAACGTTTAAAGAACCGTATAATTGCACCTGTAGTTATTGATGCGACAACGCTCCCAGCGTTGCTCAGCTTGCCCCTTGATCAACTGCGTCAACAGACTTTCGATATCGGTCAACAGCGACTTTTGTTCCAAGGGCCATTGGCGTATTTTCGCAATCAAGGCAATGTGGTGGCCTTTCTTGCCGAGTTGATGGAAACGCATTTTGCCTTGGCTGCCGATCCTACAATTGCTGCAATACGCAATATTCAGAATGCAGCGGACGTTTATCCGCGCCAGCGCCTATTTGATTTCTTGTCTAGTAGAGCGCCTCAGTTATGAGCAATATGATATGAGTAAACAAAAACTTGAACTTACTTGGATTGGCAAAGATAAGCGTTCCAAACTTGAACCGCGTATTTTACTGGAAGATCCGAAGTACTCGTACCACGCCTCGCAGCGCAGGTCCGCAGATGATATTTTCGACAATCGTTTGATCTTTGGCGACAACTTGCTGGCTTTGAAGGCTCTAGAGCAAGAATTCTCCGGAAGGATCAAATGCGTTTACATCGATCCCCCTTACAACACAGGCTCTGCGTTCGAGTATTACGACGATGGTGTAGAGCATTCTATTTGGTTATCGTTGATGAGAGATAGACTTGAGTTGCTCCAGCGACTTCTCCGCTCCGATGGCTCGATCTGGATAAGCATTGATGACAATGAGTACCCCTATTTAAGAGTGCTTTGCGACGAAATTTTTGGTCGTGCAAATTTCATTACAACAATCATTTGGGAAAAACGTAAGAGTCGAGAAAACAGACGAGCCTTTTCATTCAAACATGATTACATTGTTGTTTATGCAAAAGACAAGAATGCTTTTGAACGTATACGAAATCCTATACCAATGAATAATGAGGTATTAGCACGTTATCGTAACCCAGACAACGATACTCGTGGCCCTTGGCAATCGGTTGCTATTACAGCTCAATCAGGGCACGCAACTGCATCTCAATTTTATCAAATCACCACTCCATCAGGGCGGCAGATAGACCCCCCTGCTGGAAACTGTTGGCGATTCACAGAACAACGACTCAAAGAATTGATTGCCGATAACCGAATTTACTTTGGACCAAACGGTAGCAATGTTCCTCGACAAAAGAAATTCTTAAAAGAAAGTGAGGACGCCGGTTTAACTCCGGAAACTATTTGGTATGCGGACGATGTCGGGACAAACGATACAGCTAAGCGGCACTCTAATACGATTTTCGAAGGCAATGGCTTTGACAACCCTAAACCTGAGGAGTTGTTAGATCGAATTCTGGGAATAGCCACCGATGAGGGTGATTGGGTTCTTGATTCATTTGCGGGTTCGGGTACAACTGGTGCAGTTGCTCATAAAAAGGGTCGCAGATGGGTTATGATCGAGTTGGGTGAGCATTGCTATTCTCATATCATCCCACGTCTTAGAAAAGTCATTACAGGACAAGAAATGGGGGGGATAACCGAAAGTGTTAATTGGAAAGGTGGGGGTGGTTTCCGCTTCTATAAACTCGCGCCCACTTTGATTGTGAATGATCGGTGGGGAAATCCGGTAATAAATCCTGATTACAACCCAGCTCAATTGGCTGAAGCCTTGGCCAAGCTAGAAGGCTTTACTTATAAACCATCAGAAACTCATTGGTGGCAACATGGCTATTCCAGCGAGCGCGATTTCCTTTACGTTACCACGCAGAGCTTGTCTGCTGATCAGCTGCAAGCGCTTTCTGATGAAGTAGGCTCAGACCAAAACCTGCTTGTATGTTGTTCTGCTTTCCATGGTGTAACAGCAGAACAGGCATCACAACGCTGGCCCAATCTCACACTGAAAAAGATCCCCAAAATGGTACTGTCTCGCTGCGAATGGGGCCACGACGACTACAGCCTTAATGTGGCAAGTCTGCCTATGTTTGAGAGCAAGCAGAATGACGAAGCATCGGATTCGACAGAACCTACAGCGGTTAAACCCAAAAACAAGAAAGTAAAGTCTGCAAATTTGGATCAAGGTGGACTATTTGATAACACGGACGGAGACGACGACTTATGAGTGGTGCGCCAAATAAATATCAGAGCTCACGGGCTTTTCATCATGTTAGTGGCCGGTTGTCATTGCGCCCGCCTCAATCTGAATCACTCGCACGACTGGTCAAGTCTTTGGAATCGTCACCTGAATTACTGAGTCAGGAACGTGATGTTTCAGCGATATTATCAACACTCAAAGCTGAGTTTCCAGCCCTCGAAGACTTTGAACGTGAGTTTCCATCGTTGTGCTTTGCACTGGCAACGGGCGTGGGTAAAACTCGTCTGATGGGGGCATTTATTGCTTATTTACACTTGGCACATGGCATTAACAACTTCTTCGTACTTGCCCCCAACCTGACTATCTACAACAAATTGATTTCCGACTTCACACGTAATACGCCAAAATACGTGTTCAAAGGTATTGCTGAATTTGCACAGCAACCGCCATTGATTATCACTGGAGATAACTATGACAAGTCTGGTGCTGCTGTTGATGATCAGTCTCTAGGTTTTGCACATGACATCCGTATCAATATTTTCAACATTTCTAAAATTAACTCTGAGGTTAGGGGCGGCAAGGAGCCTCGGATCAAGCGGATGCGTGAGGTATTGGGTGACAGCTATTTCAACCACCTAGCCAATCTTTCAGACCTTGTATTGCTGATGGACGAATCACATCGATACCGAGCACAAGCCGGGATGCGGGCGATTAACGAGCTGAAACCGTTATTTGGTCTGGAGGTTACGGCCACCCCATTCGTTGAATCGCCCAAGGGGCCGGTGCCCTTCAAAAACGTGGTTATGGACTATCCACTGGCACGTGCAATGGAAGATGGTTTTGTTAAAGAGCCAGCAGTCGTAACTCAGCGTAACTTCTCCACTGCAGACCATACGCCAGAAGATGTTGAAAAAATAAAACTCGAAGATGGCATTCGGCTGCACGAGACTACAAAAGTTGAATTGCTGACGTACGCGCGTGCAAATGGAGTCAAGGTTGTAAAACCTTTTATGCTTGTTATTGCCCGCGATACAACTCATGCAGCACAACTTAAAGATCTCATCGAATCACATGCATTTTACGATGGTCGCTACGCTGGCAAAGTAATTCAGGTCGATTCCAGTCGAACTGGCGCAGAAGAAGAGGAAATGATCACTCGCCTGCTCGCTGTTGAAAGCGTGGATGAGCCAACTGAAGTTGTTATACACGTCAATATGCTAAAGGAAGGATGGGACGTTACCAACTTATATACCATTGTGCCATTGCGTGCTGCCAACGCACGGACATTAATAGAGCAAAGTATTGGCCGTGGTTTACGTTTACCATATGGCAAACGCACGGGAGTGGCAGCAGTTGATCGACTCAATATCGTTGCCCATGATAAGTTTCAAGAGATCATCGATGAGGCCAACCGTGGCGACTCTCCGATCCGCCTGAAACATATTATTCTCGATGCACCGTCAGCTGATGACAAGAAAGTCAGCGTACAAGTTGGCTCTAATACCTTTGCACGTTTAGGGCTTTCGGAAACACCAACAATTCCATCCACTTTTGATACATCGTCAGGCAGCGCAAATATTTCTCAACCGACGCCGCCAACATACACACCGGTGTTCTCTTCAGAGGTTGAAAAGCAAGCAGCACGAGTAGTTATGGAGGTAATAAACCGGTACGAAACAAAACGTGATTTAGTGCCAACCAGCGGGTCCCTTCTGAGCTCTGAAGTTCAAAAAGCAATTGCGGCTGAGGTGGCCGAACGTTTGAAACCAATAATGGGTACGACAGATGACCTTTTAATTGGTTTGGGAGAACATGAATCGGCATTTGATCTAACCGCGGTTGTGGCAAAGACTACTGAGGTTGTTGTACAGAATACTATCGATATTCCGCGTATTGCCGTAGTGCCAAAGGGCGAAGTTACCACCGGTTTCCATCCTTTCAGGTTGGATGTAAACCAGCTTCATCTGCAACCAGGTGAGCGAGAAATCGTCATTCATAACCTGCATACAAACGAGCAGGATATTCTGGCAGCAGAACTCGGTCTCAAAGAGCAACGCCCTGAAGATTATATTGTTCACGCCTTAGTTGACTTCGATGACATCGACTACTTTACACATGCAGACTTGCTATATGACTTATCAAGCCAGATGGTACAGCATTTACAAAGTTACCTGACACATGATGAAGCGTTAAGTGTATTGGATAGGGATCGACGTTTGATCGCTCGTGAAATACACGCTCAGATGATGAATCATTTTTGGGAGCATGCTACTGAGTACGAGGTGCAGGTCAGTCGAGGATTTACAGAACTCAAGCCATGCAATTACACTGCGATTGAGGGGCAAACAGCACATCATTTCCGTGAGACCCTAACTGAATCCGGTCGTATAAAACAAATGTTGTTTGGCGGTTTTGCGCGGTGCTTGTATCCACTTCAAAAGTTCGACTCAGACACTGAAAGGCGTTTTTCGATCATTCTGGAACGGGATTCGTTGAAATGGTTTAAACCAGCCAAAGGTCAATTCCAGATTTTCTATAAGTTAGGAACGGAACAGCCAGAGTACATTCCTGATTTTGTCGCAGAAACGGATTCTGTGATTTTCATGGTCGAGACTAAAGCCCGTGTTGATGTTGGTAGTCAAGAGGTGCAAGCAAAAGCTGCCGTGGCGGCGAAGTGGTGTGCACATGCAACTGAATTTACGAAGTCTGTAAATGGGAAAGCTTGGAGGTATTTGCTTATTCCACATGACGAAGTTAACGAATCTCGTCGTCTAATTGATTTCGCACGGTTTGAAGTGAAGGTATAAACCAAGAAAAAATCTTGGTTTTAACTCGATGTGCAGTCAACGTTTCATGGTCGCTTTGTCTATTCAATGCACTAAACGAATGACTGCATTTCGTACGAAAAGAAGTACCAATACCCCATAATACTGGTGATGTTCCAAAATCGTCGGTATTTGGACTCAACGATGCCTGTGACTTAAGTAGCGGAAATCGTTATGGAGAATCTGTTCAGCATATGTTTGACTTATGAAACGATGTTTTTGGCAATAAATTTGGTTGGCGTGATTGAGCATATCGTATGCTGGATGCCGTACCCAATATTGTGTATGCTCTTGATTTTTTTACAAAAAATAAACAAAAGAAGGGCATCCTTTATGTGAATGGAGTCCATAGATTTCGTTCGACCGATTCTGTTGTAACTTCAATATCTTAAATGGAACAAAAAATAAGGACGCTTTTAGAAGGGAACGGGCATTTCAAAGACGCACTATTAAAATCCAAGTCATCAAAACCTCTACACCACAACTTGAAAACGAAATGGTTTCAAATAATTTGTGAAAAACGGTCAATTATAATTGACATATGTCTATTTTGAGCTACATTCAACTTGTGACTAACGCTAAGAGGTCACAAGCTCTCAAAAAACGTTGATCATGCTATGGACGGCTGTAACCAAGAGGTACACGTCTATGTGTGTCAAAAGTTCAAGAGCCCCACCAAGAAATGCAAGGCGCACCGTCTATTCGTTGAAACGTTTAGTGACTCTCCCTGAACCAGTATATCCAGGACGCTGAGTACGCTAATTGTAGAAATGGGTATGTGTGTGCTGAACCAACAAATAGTCACCCTATTCACATGGTGCGGCCCATGGAAAGCGCACCCAATGCTCAGGAAGGCCATGACGTAAAGGCCCTGACATGACAGAAATTACAACAATGTCCCTGTTTGTTGCTCAACAGGAACGCAATCGCCTCAGTAACAGATTACGCAATCTCACAGAAATGCTCATAGCAAAACTAAACATTGACCCGTTTGGAAAACAGCTGGTTATCGCGTGCGGTACCGGAGTGGAGCGAAACAACCGGGAAGCAATTTTAGTGTGGCTTAACAAGGCGATTTGCTGTGAGGCTAGGCTCGATGTTTTGGAGTCGGAGCTTATTTGCCAGGCGTTGGAAAGACATCTCCAACATTGTATTGGGCATTGGTGCAGTTAAGCAGGTTAATCCGGCAGAAGCTCCATTAGGTCAGTTATTCCAACGCCAAAAAACTTGCACAAACGGGCAATTACTTCAGTCGTGACATTGCAGCCCCGTTCATGAAGCAGTTTTGAAAGGGTAGCTCTATGGATACCTGTGGCATCAGATAGCTGAATCAATGTCAGTGTTTGCCCTGTACGGAACTCATAGTCATCTATACATCGGCGAAGGTGGAATCTGATCATGGATTTCCTCTTTAACAACACATTCTACGCTCGCCACAGCCTGAAATCACTGAGGTGCTTCGCATGATCGAATACAGACAGAAAAAATTGTTTACGGATCCTATTGGTATTATACAAGAGAATTTCGACTGGCAGGTCAAGCATTTGACATTTTTGTTGATTACCGCGACTGGGATAGACCCAGAAAGGAACAATTTGCGCTCCTTACTTGGCAATGGGCACGAAACTGACAATATTCAAACAATCAACAGCTGGGTTCGCAAAGAGCTTTGCTGCCCAAGTTGTGCTCGGACCATCAAAGCTGGACACCTATATGCGAAACTAAATGGTATTTTAGTTAGGCGGGATAATCAATGAATAACCCTAAATCCCCGACTTACGGTGGCGAATTGACAGAATTTTGCATTATTGAACACCGTCAGAGCATCGTTGCTATTGGTATTCGTTATCTCCCTGAGATCGGTATGCATTACGTAATAACATCACCAATTGTTACTCATGTAAATGAATTTGATACAATCAGAACATGGGATAAGCACTATAAACTCATCAATTTAGTCAAAGTTGACACTGAAGTAGCGTTTTATCAGGCCTATTTTAATCGTATCGTAAGTCGGGATCTTTGGTTGGCTGAGCTTGTCTTGGCCACAGAGCTTAAAACAGTCCATTAAGCCTGAGAAGTCCGTTAAATTTTGGGTATAGTTGGTCGGGATACTTGGCTTACCTTTTATGGTACAAGCTGGCATTGCAATAAAAAATTACAAGAAATGGTTGCACTTGCGCACAACTCTTTACTTTTTCAGCAATCTTTCAGTTGATTGATCTTCAGCTTTGAGCGAATAGCAGAGATTGCCTTCAAACAAAAATCTCCTTACGAATGTCTGATTTTACTGCAAAACCGGACATGAAGCCCAGTTTATTTAAAACGAAATTATCGGTCTATAGTGCAAATTGTCCTTGATGAATGTTGACCGATGACATGCGTAAATATATGAGTTGCCTTCAAATCCGGCCTGACACAAGCTAAATTGTCTGAGCTAATGAAGGTAGAAAAAGAAACTTTAAGCCGGATAGAAACCGGTAAAATATCACCTACTCTTGAGCGTATTGAACAAATCGCTCATATCCTGAATCGCCCTGTTTATGATTTTTTTGTAGAGCCAGAGGAATGTGACGTCGAAAAATCCGTGTTTGAGTTTTTTAAGATGTTGACCTCTTCTCAAAAGCAATTTGTTCATAAAATGGTACGGGAAATAGCTAAATTGAAACACGAAAATTAACAAAAAGATATTCTGCTGATTATTCAAAGCTGACAGTTTCAAAAATAGCATCAGCATTGCAGTTTGCTCACTTTTACTAACTAAAAGCGCATGAACGTTACGTAATGCGCAAGCTGCTATACCTTTAAAGAGTCAGGTGTGTGAAGATAACTGACTACTTTCCTTAATTTATATTCGGCTAAAAGTAACAATATCCTCACCTGCCGCCTGACGATCAGCATGATAACTTGACCTAACAAATGGCCCGCATGCTGCGTGCTTAAACCCAAGTGAATAGGCAATTTGTTTAATTTCCTCGAATTCTTGGGGGGGCATGTAACGTTTAACAGGCAAGTGATGCTTACTGGGTTGTAAATACTGACCGACAGTAAGCATATCAACGTTATGATCTCGAAGATCTTTCAAAACCTGTATTAGTTCTTCAGTGGTTTCACCTAAACCGACCATCAATCCTGATTTTGTGGCAACCTCTGGATGTGCCATTTTAAAACGCTTCAATAGCTGCAAAGACCATTTATAGTCTGCGCCCGGGCGAGCCAACTTATAGAGACGAGGTGCCGTTTCTAAATTATGGTTAAATACATCTGGCGGCGTCTGGTTTAATATATCTAACGCAACATCCATTCTGCCTCGAAAGTCAGGTACCAACGTTTCAATCTTGATGGCCGGATTCAGTTTCCTAATTTCAGTGATGCACCCAGCAAAGTGCTGAGCACCGCCATCACGTAAGTCATCACGGTCAACAGAGGTAATGACCACATATTTTAGTTTCATATCCCTGATTGTCATTGCAAGCTTCAGTGGCTCTTCAGCACTGGGTGGTAATGGTCTGCCATGGGCAACATCACAAAACGGACAGCGTCTAGTGCAAATCGCCCCTAAGATCATAAAAGTGGCGGTACCATGACTAAAACATTCACTTAAATTAGGACAGGCAGCTTCTTCGCAAACAGAATGCAGGCCATTTTTTCGTAATGCAGATTTTATCTCATCAACTCGCTCTGAACTTCTCGGTAATTTAATTTTTAACCAGGATGGCTTAGAAAGCTGTTGCTCTGGTGAAGCCGATACAATTTTAACAGGGATTAGCGCCATTTTTTCAGCGTCCCGAAGTTTTACACCTGGTTCAATAAGAGCTGTTTTACTCATTTTTATTCCATTCCTAATGTTGATGTAGCCACCAATCAGAAATGACTATTCGATGTTCTGAATGATCGCAATGTCTAAGCACTATAAACACTATCACCGCTTCAAAAGTATAGTTTTAGGTACAGGACAGCAACATCCTGTACTCCGTTCTGTATCAGCGCGCTTACAAATTCTAAAAGCACTAATAATGAGATGCCTAATACCTGAGTAATTTACTCAACTAAATACTTGAGTAAAATACTAGGGTATTATAAGATCAAAGTCCAACGATATTCTTATCACCGACAGTTAATGGCATTTACTAATGAAGCTTATTAGATGTTAGTGATGCGCCAACACAAAGGATAGCCCGATGACACAACAACTTGAGCAAGCACTAGCACGGCAGTATGAAGCGGGTTTTGTCTCAGATATCGCATCAGATACCTTCGTCGCAGGCCTTAATGAAGAAGTGATTCGCCGAATCTCAGCTATTAAGGAAGAGCCTGAATGGATGCTGGAGTGGCGGCTTAGGGCTTATGAAAACTGGTTAAAAATGGAAGAGCCGGATTGGGCTCATGTCAGTTACCCAAAAATTGACTTTCAAGCAATTTCATACTTTTCTGCACCGAAAAGTATGAAAGACAAACCTAAATCGCTGGCCGAGGTCGACCCTGAGCTTTTAAGGGTATACGAAAAACTTGGTATTCCGCTATACGAGCAAGAAGTACTGGCTGGCGTAGCTGTCGATGTGGTTTTTGATTCGGTATCGGTTGTGACCACTTTCCGTGAAAAACTTAAGGAAGCAGGCGTTATTTTTTGTCCCATTTCTGAGGCAATCAAAGACTATCCAGAGTTAGTCAAAAAATATCTTGGTGCTGTTGTGCCTCGTTCAGATAACTATTTCGCCGCACTAAATAGCGCGGTATTTACCGATGGCTCTTTTGTTTATATTCCTAAAGGCGTTCGCTGCCCAATGGAACTCTCTACCTATTTTAGGATTAACGAACAAAATACCGGACAGTTTGAGCGTACATTAATCATTGCCGATGAAGGTAGCTATGTAAGTTATCTCGAAGGTTGTACTGCACCACAGCGTGATGAAAACCAGCTGCACGCTGCAGTGGTCGAGTTAGTCGCACTGGATAACGCACAAATCAAATACTCTACGGTACAAAACTGGTATCCAGGAGATGAAAATGGCATAGGTGGGATCTACAACTTTGTCACTAAACGTGGTTTGTGCCAAACCAATGCCAAGATTTCCTGGACTCAGGTCGAAACCGGATCAGCCATAACTTGGAAGTACCCCAGTTGTGTACTTAAAGGTGACAACAGTGTCGGTGAGTTTTACTCGGTCGCCTTAACACGCGGGCATCAGCAAGCGGATACCGGTTCCAAAATGATTCATCTAGGCAAAAATACTAAATCCACGATCATTTCTAAAGGGATCAGTGCCGGCCAAAGTAATAACGCCTATCGCGGTCTTGTACATATGGGGCCAAAAGCCGACGGGGCGCGTAATTTTACCCAACGTGATTCGCTGCTCATTGGTGATCGCTGCGGTGCACATACCTTTCCATATATTGAAAGCCGTAACCCCGGTGCCAAAGTCGAGCATGAGGCCACCACATCCAAAGTGAGTGATGAACAACTTTTTCTCTGTCAGCAACGCGGGTTGGATGCTGAAAAAGCAATTTCAATGATTGTTAATGGCTTTTGTAAAGCGGTATTTAAAGAATTACCGATGGAGTTTGCCGTCGAGGCAGGCAAGTTATTAGAAATCAGCCTCGAAGGCTCAGTAGGATAATCCACACATGCTTACTATAAAAAATCTGCACGCGCGAGTTGAACAAATACAAATTTTAAACGGTTTAGATCTCATCATTAATCCCGGTGAAGTTCACGCCATCATGGGGCCAAATGGCGCAGGCAAGAGTACCCTAGGATATGTGTTATCAGGTCGAGAAGGCTATGATGTTACTGAGGGTGAAGTGCACTTCAAAGATGAAAATCTCTTAGCGCTGGATATTGAACAGCGCGCTCGTCATGGCCTCTTTTTGGCATTCCAGTACCCAGTTGAGATCCCGGGTGTCAGTAATATGGAGTTTTTAAAAGAATCCGTGAACGCTATGCGTTTGCATCGCCGCCAAGAACCGCTTAGCGCCAGTGATTTTCTTAAAGCCGCTAAGACTGCCTGCCAGCAAGTACAGCTACCCCTGGATTTTCTGAAACGTGGCGTTAACGAAGGGTTTTCTGGTGGTGAGAAAAAGCGTAATGAAATTATGCAAATGATTTTGCTTGAGCCTTCATTGTGCATTTTAGATGAGTCGGACTCTGGGTTAGACGTCGATGCATTACAAGTTGTGGCCAATGGGGTAAATAGCCAACGTAATGCAACACGTAGCTTTGTGATCATTACTCACTATCAGCGATTGCTTGATTATATCCAGCCTGATTTTGTGCATATTCTGGCAAATGGCAAAATTGTGAAAAGCGGCACTGCGGCGTTAGCGCAGCAAATTGAAAAAGAGGGGTATGCTTTTCTCAACACAGCAACTAGCTTGGAGATAAAAGCATGAATCCATGGTTTCAAGGTGTAGTTGCACGCGCAGAGGCAAAATCTGATAGCTTAAGTCCTCTTAGGCAAGGCGCGGTTCATTCATTAAAAGAGACCACCTGGCCAGGAAGACGCACTGAGCATTGGAAATATACCTCGTTATCTGTACTGGAAAATCTAGAACTGGTTCACACACCTTCTAATCAAGAGCTCACCGTAGCCGCTATTGAGAATGTTCAGACTATAGATTTACTCTTTGTTGATGGGAAACTGCGAACAGATCTGACTGCTTTACAACTTCCTGCTGGGTTGACTATCAGCTTGCTAGATAAAGCAGATGGGCTGCAATACGTCATTGCCACCAGTTTTTTTTCCCAAATCAAACCGAAACGTCATTTGTTTGGTTTGGTCAATGATGCTTTGGCAAATGATATTCTGTTTATTTCAGTTGCATCTAAAAGCATTATCAAGCCATTGATTCGTATTATTAGCCATCACTCAGCAGGCCACGAGGCGCATCAACGGGTGTTAGTTAGGGTGCAGCAAGCGGCCAGCGTGAAGATCATTGAACAAATTGAAGGCCAAGGTCAGCACTTAAGTACAAATTTTACCGAGTTCGAAGTGAGCGAACATGCTAACCTCGAACATTATCGTCTTATCCAGCCTTCTGCCGAGGCACTGCATTTTGGCGGTAACCATTTTTGTCTGCATCAACATGCCGTGTTAAATAGCACCCTGCTAGGTTTCGGCAGCGTGTTATCACGCACAGATATCGATATTCTGCACAATGGTGAGCATGCCAATGCCAAACTTAATGCTATCTCTGTGTTAGGTGATTCCGCACATTTCGATTTACATAGCAATGTCGAGCATATTAAAGCGCACGGTAAAACGACTGAGCAGGTACGCGTTATTGTCGGCGATAAGGCTAATGCAGTGTTTAACGGGCGGATCCACATCCATCCTAAAGCACAAAAAACGCAAGCAGCATTGCATAATCGCAATTTACTGTTATCTCGCCGAGGGCAGGTGAACACCAAACCCGAGTTAGAAATTTATGCTGATGACGTGCAATGTGCACATGGCGCGACAGTCGCAGAAATTGAAGAAGATGCCCTCAACTATTTGCAAACGCGGGGCATAGCCCGCGATCAGGCACTAGTGATGCTAAACGTGGGTTTTATTCAAGAGCTGATTAACCAGCTCCCTGATCCGCATCTGGCTCAGTGGTTAAATCAAGGTTTACTCCCTCGCCTTAAGGAGATAGCCATCACATGAGCACAAGCCAAAACCTATTTGATGTGTCCGCTATCCGGGCTGAATTTCCGGTTTTACAGCAGAAAATTGCCAACAAACCGCTGATTTATTTTGATAACGCTGCGACCACTCAAAAGCCATTATCGGTTATTAATGCCATTACCGATTTTTATATGCAGTGTAATGCCAATGTCCATCGGGGAGCCCATACTCTGGCGGAAGAAGCAACCCGCCGCTACGAGCAAAGCCGAGATAAAGTAGCCAGCTTTATAAATGCATACGATCGCAGTGAAGTCATATGGACGCGAGGCACTACCGAAGCGATTAATATCGTTGCAAATGGCGTGGCGCAACGTCTAAAGCTGGGTGACGAAATACTGGTGACAGAAATGGAGCACCATGCCAATTTGGTGACCTGGCAGCAAGCTTGCCTGCGCAGCGGTGCAGTATTAAAAGTTTGCCCGATCTATGAGGATGGCAGCTTAAATACCGAGGTGTTTGCCACATTGCTGACGCCCAACACTAAACTGGTCGCACTGCCTCATGTCTCTAATGCACTTGGCACCATCAACCCGATAAAAACGCTTACTGCTCTGGCAAAAAATGTTAATGCTTTAGTGTTGATTGATGGTGCTCAGGGTATCGCCCATGGTGGCGTGAATGTACGTGAAATCGGTTGTGATTTTTACGCTTTTTCAGGGCATAAAATTTTTGGCCCCACAGGTATTGGCGTGCTTTGGGGTAAAGCAGAGTTATTACAAGCATGGCCTGTGTGGCAGACAGGTGGGGAAATGATTGCTGAGGTGAGCTACCAGTCTGCCACCTGGGGCGAATTACCTAACCGGCTAGAGGCCGGAACGCCCAATATAGCCGGTGCTATTGGGTTGGGTGCGGCCATCGACTGGTTCAGCCGCATTGACCTTACCGCATTACAAGCGCATGAACAGCGCTTGATCCAACATGCCACCACTGTAGCCGGCGACTTTATTGGTATGCAGCTAGTGGGTATGGCACCGGCAAAGATTGGAGTAATGAGTTTTAATATAAAAGGTTGTCACCCTACAGATGTTGGATTTCTTTTGGATAAACAAGGCATTGCTATCCGTACCGGTGCGCACTGTGCCCAGCCACTAATGCAGCGCCTGGGGTTACCTGGTACGGCAAGAGCGTCTTTCTCTCTATACAATACTATGGACGAAATTGACCAGTTTTTTAATGCATTACAAAAAGTTAAGCAAATGCTTACCTGAGGATATGAGATGCACGTAGAAACTTACACCCCAAACACAAGTGCTGAAAACGCGCCGGTAACCTTTACCACTAATGCAATTCGTCACTTCGAAAGCAAGTTGGCAAGCTTGCCAGGGCAAGTGTTGCGCCTGGCCACTAAAACCAGCGGCTGTACTGGTTATGCTTATGTTATGGATATAGTTTCTGAGCCTAAGACGGGCGATATCCAGCTGAAAGTGACTGACAAGCTGACATTTTGCATTGCTGCAGATGCATTAAATCTGGTTCGCAACACCGAAATAGATTATGCCAAAGAAGGCTTGAACGGCGTATTGAAGTTCAACAACCCGAATGTCATAGCAGAATGCGGTTGTGGCGAAAGTTTTAACGTAACTTAGGCAGCGCTGTCTAAAAGGTGAAAGCATGCAACAAAAAATCGTTGCCATCGAACGTGATTGCCTGGCTAGGAGGGTGCCAAACGGTGCAAAGCAGCTAATAAGCGCAGGGGAATTCGTCACCCTAACGCAAGAGCTGGGCGGTAATTTTACCATCACATGGCAAGGCAATATGTATCGTATTGATGGCACAGACGCTGATGCGGTTGGTCGAAAACCATTGATACTAAATTTTGTTACACCTAAAAACGGTCAAATAGATAAAGACCAAGTTTATCAAGCATTAGAAAGTATTTATGACCCGGAAATCCCCATCAACCTGATGTCTTTGGGGCTGATTTACAAAGTGAACATTGATCAGGCCAGCCGCAGTGTCGTGATTGATATGACCTTAACTGCGCCAGCTTGTGGTATGGGGCCTGTGCTGTTGGGAGATGTAGAGCACCGTGTTGGCATGGTGCCTAATATAAATACAGTGCGGGTTAATCTGGTATTTGACCCACCATGGTCTCGCGACATGATGAGTGAAGAAGCACAGCTTGAGACGGGCCTGTTTTTCTAAGCACTGAAGACGCCACTAGGCACTATCCTTGAATCACAATTAATGAGCAACTTATGACGTTACCAACCCAACAGAACATATTGGATGACTTAGCCTTCTTTGATGATTGGGAGCAGCGTTACCAATACATTATTGACCTGGGTAAAAGTCTTCCAGCCTTGCCCGAGCAGTTAAAAACAGAAGCACTGCTGGTTAAAGGCTGTCAAAGCAGCGTCTGGTTATCTGCTCAGTTTTCAAATGGCGTCTTAGCATTTCAGGCCGCCAGTGATGCGATTATCGTCAATGGTTTAGTGGCAATTGTCTTAGCGGCTTATCAGCATCAAACACCGGCAGCTATTTTGGCGTTTGACATTGATCATTATCTAAAAACGCTTGATCTAGAGCGACATATCAGCCAAACCCGTGGCAACGGTTTACGTGCCATCGTAAGTAAAATAAAGGCCATTGCCAAAAGCTATGTCTGATACATCAAGCCACTGATTATCTGTTATTACATCCCTTTCATTTTTCAAATAAGGCGTTGTTATGAGAAGTACCATTACCGAAACCGTTACTGCTGTTCATCATTGGAATGACACCTTGTTTAGTATTAAAGCCACCCGATCACCCAGCTTTACCTTTGAGAATGGTCAATTTGTGATGATTGGCATTGAGGTGGAGGGCAGACCCTTGCTGCGGGCATATAGTATTGCCAGTGCCAACTATGAAGACGAGCTGGAGTTCTTTAGTATCAAAGTACCAAACGGCGCTTTAACGTCACGTTTGCAACATATACGGGTAGGCCAGCCCCTCATACTCTCTACCCGCCCCACAGGCACCCTGGTGTCCGGTTACTTAAAACAAGGGCAACACCTCTATCTACTCGCCACCGGAACCGGACTGGCACCCTTTATGAGTATTATTAAAGATCCTTATATCTACGAGCAATTTGAAAAAATAATCTTAGTACATGGCGTTCGACAGGTGTCTGAGCTGGCTTACCAGCGAGTGATTTGTGAAGAATTACCAAACAACGAATATTTTGGAGAGCAGGTTAAAGAGCAGTTGCTGTATCACCCCAGCGTCACCAGAGAACCTTTTCGCACAGCGCTGCATCAACAACGGATCACCTCCTTATTGAGCTCAGCGGCGTTTACCGAATACCACGGTTTACCGCCACTTTGTCCAAGCCGTGATCGCTTTATGTTATGCGGTAACCAAGCCATGCTGGACGAAACAATGGCAATTTTAAATAACCTTGGTTTTAAAAAAGCGACATCGCGTGAGCAAGGTGACTACGTTATAGAACAAGCCTTTCTTGAAAAATAATTAATACGTTTTAAGGAAACATTATGTTACTAAATGAAGCTATGTTGGTGATGAATGCCCTGCAAAAACAGGCGATGGAAACGCCTATGGTAAATAACGGATTAAGCCGTGACGAAAAATATGAAAAGATTACGGCGTTAATGAGAGAGATCGTTTTAACGTTAGGACTTGACCTGAATGATGACAGTTTACGAGAAACGCCACATCGCATTGCCAAAATGTATGTTGATGAAATTTTTGGTGGTCTGAACTATCAGAACTTCCCCAAAATTGCGTTAATTGAAAATAAAATGCAAACGCATGAAATGATCAAGGTGAAAGACATCAGCTTTAATAGCACCTGCGAACACCATTTCGTAACGATAGATGGCTCGGCAACGGTTGCATATATACCGACAGGGCGTATTATTGGCTTATCAAAGATAAATCGTATTGTCCGCTTTTTTGCGCAGCGGCCTCAAGTGCAAGAAAGGCTAACGCAACAAATTTTAGTTGCCCTGCAAGCCCTGCTTGGCACAGAGAATGTTGCAGTTTCCATTAATGCAGTTCATTACTGTGTAAAATCACGTGGCGTAATGGATGTCAACTCTAGCACCGTGACTACCGCCTTGGGCGGCGAATTTAAATCCAATTCGTTAAGCCGTAGCGAATTTCTAAATTAATAACACTCATTTGGCATAACTCTTAACAAAGACAATACCAGAGACAATTCTGGTATTGTCAAAAAACATAAATAACATACTCGCCTTAACTCTAAGTCCTATTTATAGCCATCTAAACATCTTTGCGAACACAAAAATTAAATATCCAAATTTTCTGCGGCTTCAAGTGCATCTTGCACGTCAATACCCAAGTACCGTAATGTGCTCTCAATTTTCTTATGTCCCAGCAACAATTGAATCGCACGCAGGTTTTTGTCGCGTTTGTACAAAATAGACACTTTGGTTCTGCGCATGGAGTGAGTGCCATAACCCCTGCTATCCAGACCAATCGAGCTGACCCATTTATGCACCAGCCGGTCATACGCACGGGTACCAAGGTGCGGCACCGTGTGCTTTCGTGAAGGGAATAAGTAGTCAGTAGCGTTTAACTTCGCGTGTGCTATCCAGGTGCGTAACGACTGACGGGTATGAGCTATTATCTCAAACATCACCGGCGTACCGGTTTTTTGTTGTACCACACTGGTGCGTGTCAGAATATCGCCAGAGCGCATCACATCTGAGACTTTCAACGCGACTAAATCACAGCCTCGAAGCTTAGAGTCAATCGCGAGATTAAACAGAGCCAGCTCCTTTAGGTTGTTGGCTATTTCAAGCCTAGCACGGATTGACCAAATCTATTGTTGGCGCAGCGGCGCTTTTTGGCCAATGATCTTGCCTTTGTTCCAAGGTATGCGACTTGCCATGATAATGCCTAGTTCTTTTGCTGTGATATCTCTTTATCGACTGGTTAGCACAAAAAATAACCGAGTTTGATGTTTAGATTAACAACACATAGCACACGTTGGCATAACCAGCATTTAAGGTTATTTTAGATCAGGACTTGAATAAGCCGGATGCGCAAGTAAAAGTCGCCGAACACACTTGGTATTTGCTAAAGCAATGACCGCTTTGAACTGCAAAGCAGTCTTTGTTGTTGATTTCGGGAAATGTCTGCTATTGGCACAAAGCACTCTTCTAAAATGCTCTCTAAATAGTCTACTAATTTATAAATTAGTAGACACTTCTAAATCCTCCTTCTACACTGTCTAGTAAATCGCCAATCGCGTAGTTAGTAGACATTTTGTTTACTATTCGATTTAGGAGACATGCATATGCGTCTTTTTGGTTATGCCCGCGTTTCAACTAGTCATCAATCCCTCGATATTCAGCTGAAAGCTTTGGTTGAAAAAGGTGTTGAACCACACAGGATCTTCAGCGACAAAGAATCTGGCAGTCATCTCGATAGAGCAGGATTACAAACACTGTTGATGAAGGTGGAAAAGGGCGATTTGGTACTCGTCAAAAAACTCGACCGGTTAGGTCGAGATACTGCAGATATGGTCAACCTTATTAAGGAATTCGACAATATGGGTGTGGCGGTCCGTTTCATCGATGATGTTATCAGCACTGAAGGTGAGATGGGCAAGATGGTTGTCACGATTTTGTCAGCTGTAGCGCAGGCAGAGAGACGCCGTATTTTGGAGCGCACCAATGAAGGCCGGCAGGAGGCGAAGGCACGGGGTGTAAAGTTTGGGCGTAAACCAAAGATTGATAAAACAAAAGTTATTGATATGAGGGCAGCAGGTAAGTCTGCGACAGAAATATCACGTGAGCTTAGTATTGGTCGATCCACTGTTTACAAGATTTGCGGAAAAGGGAACGGCATTGACTTGGATGCTACACAATATAACCAGAAGAATTTTAAGGTTTAGCTAATTTTCAATTGATATTTTTAATAACATAACAAAGAAAAATCAGATTAAGTTAATATTAATTTGAGAATTATTGCTAGTAGCAACAAAGACTCAATTACAATGCAGAAGAATTTCGAATGTATGCGTAACCACGCAGCGGACGCAATTGGCATAAAATCATTCATTTGCCAGTAAATTAGAGTCAATTGCTTGTGCGAAGCGATTTGCATCATAACCCCCAATGTCACAAAACCTTTTAACATTGCCAGTTACGCCTTGCTAACGCTGATGGTTGCTCAGGTGTGTGACCTGGAGCCTGGTGATTTTGTCCATACCTTTGGTGATGCGCATCTGTATCTGAACCATTTGGAGCAGGTCAATCTGCAATTAAGCCGCACGCCTTATCCTCTACCACAAATGAAGCTGAACCCGGCAGTCAAAGATATTTTCGCCTTTAGTTTTGCCGATTTTGAATTGCTTGGTTATCAGGCGCATCCGCATATTAAGGCGCCTGTCGCGATTTAATCTTCAATGGTGTCACTGATGCAAGCCGGTATGAATACCGGCTTTTTTCTATACAAAAGTTATACGCCAGCGTGTCTGTTGCATTTTTTTCTGCAAAATCACCAATAGCTTTAAACCATTGACGCAGGCCTTGCGACTACACTGACAACAGAAATCAATCACGGAAATTGCATCAGGATGCAGCAACAGCTGGAAACCTGGGTTCATCAGGCAAAAAAAGGTGATCAACAAGCTTTTTATCAGTTGTATCATCAATTTAAAGGACGGGTTTATGCAATTTGCCTGCGACTGCTGGCCGATCGGGGGCAGGCGGAAGATGCAACGCAGGAAGCCTTCGTCCGCGCCTGGCAACAGCTGCCCGGCTTTCGCGGAGACAGCAGCTTCTCGACCTGGCTGCATAGCATCAGCAGCCGCACTGCGGTTGATATCTGGCGTAAAAACAAAGTGATGCGTTTAGTTGTGGATGAAGAACCGGAAGAACAAGGTTATGTTGATGCGCCGGAGATGCCGCAGTTAGAGCAGGCGATCTTGCGTTTGCCGTCACAAGCCAGAGCCGTTTTTGTGCTTTTTGCGCTGGAAGGCTATCAGCATAATGAAATTGCGGAAATGCTCGGAATTGCCGAAGGCAGCAGCAAAGCGCAATACCACAGAGCCAGACAATTGTTACGGAGTTGGGTTGATGAAAACTGAACAACAGCTCGATGCCATGATTTCGCAGTTAGCGCCGGCGATAGAACCGCAACGCGATTTGTGGCCGGAGTTATCCGCCAGACTGGAACCGCGCCAGCGCCGTGGTTACGGCAGTTGGATGGGAGTGGCCGCAGCCGCAGTACTGACATTCTGGTTTTGGCCACAGCAATTACCGACTGCGCCACAAGACGTCGTGACCAATGCGCAAGGGCAATCCATGCCTGCGGTTTCTTTGCTTGACGTGAGTCGTCAACTAGGACTGCAGCTTGAACAGGAGCAAACCCGGCAGTTAAAAGCGTTACAACAGATACCGGATGGTTTCACCGACTGGGCACAGCAAATCGCCATCTGGAACAAAGCACAGGCGCAAATTGAACTGGCTTTACAGTTCCAACCTGATAATCAGAAACTGATTCAACAATTACAAAGACTTCAGCAACAACAACTTAGCTACATTGCCAAACTGGTAGAAACCAGCGAACTGACTTAGGAGTGATACCATGACACCATCTATCAAACTGACCGTGCTGATGCTGGCGCTGCTGCAGGCTCCGGCTTGGGCTGCCGGTGAAGCGATTGACCAAAGCCGCGATGTGACCGCCACGGAAAAGATCGAAATTGAAAATATGCGCGGGGAAGTGCGCATTATTGCCGTGAAAGCGAATAAGTTTAGCGTCAAAGGGACGCTGGATGAGAAAGCTGAAGGGTATGACCTTGTTTCAGAAAACGGGGTTACACGCTTTCAGGTAAAAATGCCGCGCACATTATACGGCGGCTGGGGCTCTGACAAAAACGAAGGGTCTGATCTGACGATTGAAGTGCCGTTTGGCAGTGAGGTGAAGTTCAGCGGCGTCAATGCGAATGTCAGTGCCACGGGCATCGAAGGGGGCACACGTCTCAATACGGTCAATGGCGCTGTCCGGGCTGAAAAGCTAAAAGGCGATATCGCATTAGAAACGGTGAACGGCCAAATCGATAGCCGCGATAATAATGGCCGCCTGCACCTGACCACGGTAAACGGAGAGATTAACGATCAGGGCTCGGCTGGTTCACTGGAGCTTGAGTCGGTCAATGGCGAAATTTCAGTAGCAAGTGCGGCGACCGATGTAGAAATGTCGGTTGTGAACGGCGAAGGCAGGCTGGAATTAACCGGTACTGAGCGCCTTGAGTTCAGCAGTGTCAACGGTGAGATCAGTGCTGCGGTGAAAAACAGTAAAAAACCAAGGATCTCGGCCAGCAGTGTCAGTGGCGCCAGCCGTCTTTCTTTAGACGCAGATGTCAGCGCCCGCTTTGAGTTAGAAGCCAGTGCTGGGGGTGACATCGGGAACAGCCTGACTGCAGACAAAGCCAGCCGCGATAAATATGGTCCGCGTCGTCATCTGGAATTCACTACCGGTAGTGGTGATGGGAATATTGAGATTTCGACAGTGTCCGGTGACATTGAACTGAAAAAACACTAAGAGGCCGGCAGGTATCCCGGTAGCAGGCCGCTTAGCGACTGGAAATACCTGAACTTCACTTTAAAAAAAAGCCCCAAAGATGTTGTGGGGCTTTTTCGTTTCATCCAGCGATGGCGTGGCGCTTAGAAGCGATAATTTAGCTGCGCACTCAGCAGCAGGGCATTATTGCGATAATGTGCGGCCAAACCTGATTTGTATAAAGCCACTTCCTGCACGTTGAATTCCCGTTCGCGGATGTTCAGCCTATCCATCCACATCCAGCCGGCAGCGAGATCAAAGCTCCATTGTGCTGAAACACTCTGGTTCATGCCCAACGTCCACCAGACACGGTCAGTGGTCGGCACTCTCGCTGTGCGGTGCGATTGTTCAATCGGGTTTTCATCATACGCCAGACCGGTTTTTATCATCCGGTCGGGCTGGATTTGCCAGCTTAGCCCCAAAGCAACGGACATACTGTCACGCCAGTGTTGCGGGATAAACCCGATGTATCCGGGGTGATTCAGGTTTTGAGCCTGCTGCGCAGATAGAGAAATACTTGGAGTTGCAGCAGTACTGACAATCTCAATGGCACGGAAGTCACTCCACTGTGTCCAGTTCAGGCTAGCTTGCCAGGACCAGGTCGGATCGAGCTGATGGTCCAAACTGATTGCCAGACTGGCGGGTGTGGTCAACGCCAGGGCACTGGCTTCTGTTAACAACGGTTGGATAGCCAGTTTGCCAGTTTGTTTGCTAATGGCTGGTAAGGTTGGGCCTGCTACGATGTAATTGCTGTTCGCTGCAACTTGCGCACCGGGGATTGGGGTGTTGGTGATCACGGCGTCACCCTGCAACCGAAAGCGCACTGCACTGTGGTAGGCCACAGCAACCCGCCATGCAGGAGTTAGCAAACCGTGCAGACCAATACTATAACCAAATGCCAGGTCATCTCCGGTAACAGCAAAATGGCTCTGGCATACCAGCGGGTTGTAGACGTCGGCTCTGTAGAGCTGGTTAATACCGCTCCCCAGCTCACACAAGCCGTTATGGTCTTTGAATTTAGATAAGGTGCCCTCAGCGCGGTTCAGATTAAGCCCGAACCCCACAGACCATTGTTGATTGAGTTGGTAGGCGCTCACCGCTGTCAGCGCCAGAACTTCAATCGCCGTTTCATCGGCGAAGTAGCGACCGGTCCAATCATCCTGATAATCGCCTGATAGGCCGAAAGGGACATAAAAGCCCGCACCCATGCTGAGTTTGTCATTGACTGCTGTGCTGTAAAATACAAAAGGCACGGCTTCATTCAAACTATTTTTGCCGTCGGTACGACCAATGACCGGTGCAGCATTGGCGCTTTGCGCGCGGACCTGACTGTATTGGGTTTCGGCGTGGATTAGATTCAAGCCACCTGACCATTGTGAACCGGATAATTGCGTGATTGCGGCAGGATTCGAATGAACTAAAGACGCATCGGTGATTTGTGCACCCCGGCCGGCATAAGCATTACCCATTGCACTGACGGATTGCTCAAAAAGTTTATAGCCTTCTGAATGGACATACTGACTGTAACAAACTGCAGAGATAAAAAGGGCGAGACTGGATTTTTTCATCAGGACATCAAACTCTGTGAAGGGGATATGGATCTGGACAGACCAGTTAAAAAGCGCTGAAGTATAAAGGGGTTCCTTGCACTGGCATAGCGAAAGGTATCGCATAAAGCGGGGAGTTAGTCGCAAAAAAAGTTGGATGAAACGACTAATAAATAGCGGAATTTACTAAACCACAGAAACATCTTGTTGCAACTGAGTAGTGGTTTACTTGTATATCGTAATGATTTTAAAGCATAAAATTTGTGATATTGCATATGGCACAACAGCTGCACTCAGTCTGCATCACAGTTTAAAAATTGACTACCAGGCAAGGAATTCAACATGAATAATATCTCTCAACTTTCCAAAGCGGTTTCGCTGGTTTTATTAACCTCGACGTTGCTGCTCAGTGGCTGCGAATCTGCCAATAGCAGCCCGGATACCGAGAAGAAGGACATCGTAGTCAGTATCCCGGTAGAAGCTGCCAAAGTCAGCCGTGGCGAAATCAGCAGTACCTACCGCACCACATCCACGCTTGAGGCCAAAGCTGATGCTGAAGTCAACAGTAAAGCCACCGGTATTGTACAAACCTTGTTGGTTGAAGAAGGTGACCATGTCCAGGCTGGGCAGGTGCTGGCTACTTTGGACACCGAGCGCCAGCAGCTGGCGCTCGCCAAAGGCCGAGCCGATTTGGGACAGCTGAAAAGTGAGCTGGAGCGTGTGGAAAAAATGCATCAGCGCAAACTGGTCAGCACAGATGTTTATGACAAACTGAAATGGCAGGTGGAATCGCTGGAAGCTTCTGTGCGCATGCAGGAGTTGGCATTGCGTGATACCAAAATTGTCGCTCCTATCAGTGGTGTGATTGCCCGCCGTTATGCCAAAGTAGGGCAGTTGATCACAGAGTTCTCATCAAAAGCCCTGTTTCATGTGGTCTCGCAGCAATATCTGGAAGCGGTGATCAATCTGCCGGAACATCAGCTGAGCCGGGCAAAAGTCGGTCAAACCGCCTTTTTGAACTTTGCCGGCATGCCGCAGATCCAGGCAAAGATTATCCGCATTTCACCGGTTGTCGATGCAACAACAGGCACGGCACGCGTGACTATCGGTATTCAGAACGATGATTTGAGCCTCAAGGCTGGTATGTTTGCACAAATCGAATTGCAGTATGAAACCAAGCCTGACGCACTGCTGGTACCAAAACGTGCCGTGCTGGCCATGGACAACAGCAGTTCAGTGTTTGTGGTCAAAGATGGAAAAGTCGAGCGCAAGACGGTGAAAACCGGGTATGAAAACGACGCCATGATTGAAATCATTGACGGCATCGCGGCTGGTGACGAGGTCGTTACCGCTGGCCAGGCGAGTCTGAAAGATGCCAGTGCTGTCACTGTGATCGCCAGCAACAGCTGATTCTGACCGCACGGGAGGCGACCACGCTTCCCGTCTTCCCAAAAAAATTACAACAGGAACGCGTTTATGAAACTGGTCAATGTCGCAGTGGCCCGTCCGGTCACTATTTGGATGTTTACACTGGGGATCATGTTGTTTGGTCTGGTGGCCATGTCACGTTTAGCGGTGAATCTGCTGCCGGACTTGTCTTATCCGACGTTAACGATCCGGACTGAATACGCCGGAGCGGCGCCAGCCGAAGTCGAGCAACTGGTCAGCAAGCCGATTGAAGAGACGGTGGGGATTGTCAAAGGCATCCGCAAAGTGGAATCGGTTTCCCGCGCTGGGCGCTCCGACGTCATTATGGAATTTGATTGGGGCACAGACATGGATCTCGCGGGCCTCGAAGTCCGTGAAAAGCTTGACGTGTTATTGCTGCCACTGGATATCAAAAAACCGTTATTACTGCGCTTTAACCCCAATCTGGATCCGATTGTACGCTTAGCTTTAACCCGCAGCGATGCGCCACAAGGATTAACCAACGCGCAGCAAGTCGCCTTGCGTACCTTTGCTGAAGAAGATTTGCGCCGCCGGCTGGAATCGCTGGCCGGTGTCGCCGCAGTGCGTCCTGACGGCGGTTTAACGCAGGAGATCCAGATCCTCGTTGACAATGAAAAATTGGCACAACTGAAACTGGATATCAAAACCGTCAATGCCCGGCTGACTGAACAAAACATCAACCAGTCCGGTGGTCGTCTCGAAACGGCCGCACATGATTATCTGGTGCGGACCATCAATCAATTTGCCACCCTGGACGAAATGCGCAACTTGTATATTGCAACCGTCAATGGCAGTCATGTCCGGCTATCTGACATCGCTGAAGTGCGGGATGCATTCGTAGACCGCAACAGCATTACTTATGTCAATGGTAAAGAAGCGATTGAAATCGCGATTTATAAGGAAGGGGATGCCAACACCGTTCAGGTGGCGAAAACACTACTGAGCCGAATGGATGACTTGAAAAAGAACCTGCCCACCGGCTATGAACTGACTCTGGTGTATGACCAGTCCACTTTTATCAGTGACGCAATTGACGAAGTGAAATCATCCGCCTGGCAAGGTGGTTTGCTGGCGATGCTGGTGATTTATCTGTTCCTGCGGAATGTCTGGACGACAGTGGTCATTTCTATTTCCATCCCGTTGTCGGTGATTGCGACTTTTAATCTGATGTACAGTCAGGATATCAGTCTGAATATTATGAGCCTCGGTGGGATTGCGCTTGCGATTGGGATGCTGGTCGATAATGCCATCGTGGTGCTGGAGAACATCTCACGCTACCGCGAGCAGGGCATGGCGCCAATGGAAGCGGCGAAGAAAGGTGCCAGTGAAGTGTCGATGGCCATTACGGCGTCAACATTAACCACTGTGGCGGTGTTTTTCCCGCTGGTATTTGTTGAAGGTGTCGCCGGTCAATTGTTTAAAGATCAGGCGTTGACGGTCACTTATGCTCTGCTGGCCTCGTTATTGGTTGCGCTAACGCTGATCCCGGCAATGGCCGCTCGGGAGCGGGTTGGCACCTCAGCTCCGGTAACATTCAGCGAACCGAAAAAAGCGGCGCCGCAGCGGAATTGGCAATATTGGCTGATGTTACCGCTTCGCTTCGTATTCCGGACTGTGGCGGTATTAGTTTCCGGCCTGATCACCGGTTGGACTTTAATCTGGCGGTTGCTGTGCAAAGTTTGCAGCTTCGTGTTCAGTCCGCTGGTCAATCTGGTTCAGCGTTTTATTGCGCTGTTGGAACAGGGCTATCGTCGAAGCCTTGCAGTGTTACTGCAAGCCCGTGGTTTGACGATGACGTTGACTTTACTGGCTACACTGGCCTGTTATGCGTTGATCCCACGACTGGGTTTTGATGTGATCCCAACCATGAGTCAGGGGGAATTCTACGTTGAGTTACACCTGCCGGTAGGCACGGCGATTGAGCACACCGATAAAGCTTTAAAGCAGCTGGCTGCAGTTGCCGCGAAACAAACCCAGGTGGAGCGTACCTATGCTCAGGCCGGTACCGGCCAGCAAATGACCGTCGATCCCAGCATTGGTGGCAGTCATTGGGGCCGTTTAAACATCGTGTTGAAGTCTGGTGCTACGGCGAGCGACGAGCAGTTGGTCATGCAGGCGATGCGTGATGCTGTGGCGGGGATGCCCGAAGTGACTGCCAAAATCGATACGCCGGAATTGTTTAGTTTCTCAACACCGCTGGAAATTGAATTGGCGGGTCATGATCTTGGTCATCTCAAAGCTGCCTCTGAGCAGTTGGTCAGGTCGCTGGAAGCGCAAGACCGCTTTACGGATATCAAGTCCAGTTTGCGCAGTGGTCAGCCGGAAATCACCTTACATTTTGACCATGCCCGTTTGTCGCAACTGGGGATGACGGCATCTGATGTTGCCAAGCGCGTAGCGAATTACGTTGGCGGTGAAGTGGCTGGTCAATTCAGCATCCAAGACCGTAAAGTGGATATCCGCGTCCGTCTGGCCGAACAGTATCGTAACTCTGAGCAGGAACTGGCGCAGATCATTATCAATCCCGGTAGTGTCTCACCATTACCATTATCTGCCGTCGCGCGGATCAGCCGGGAAGTTGGCCCAAGCGAAATAACCCGGATTGGCCAGCAACGCGTGGCCGTCATCAGTGCTAACCTGGCTTACGGTGATTTAGATCAGGCGACTCAAAATGCCAAGGAAGTATTGCAAAGTCAGCAACTGCCTTATGGGGTCAGCGCCAATCTGGTGGGCCAAAGTGAAGAGATGGAGCGCTCTTATAATTCGCTGATGATTGCACTGGCACTGGCGGTATTCCTGGTTTACCTGGTGATGGCTTCACAATTTGAAAACCTGCTACAGCCGCTGCTTATTCTGTTTACAGTTCCGCTGGCCGGCGCCGGTGCCGTACTTGGCTTGTGGCTGACAGATACCCGGATCTCCGTCATCGTATTCATTGGTCTGATTATGCTGGCAGGTATTGTCGTCAACAACGCCATTGTCCTGATCGACCGGATTAACCAGTTGCGTGCCGAAGGCTGGGCTTTGTCCGATGCGGTGATTGAGTCGGGTGGAACCCGCTTACGCCCTGTGCTCATGACAACTCTAACAACGGTGCTTGGATTATTGCCGATGGTATTCGGCGGAGAGGGGGCAGAGCTGCGCGCGCCAATGGCCATTACCGTAATTTTTGGCTTATCGCTGTCAGCCCTTCTCACCTTGTTTTTCATTCCGGTGATTTATCACCTGACCGCCCGTAAGTCGGTCTGAGGAGTAAGTCGTGATGGAGCATAAACCTTTAGCATTGACCCGGTTTGCTTTAAGCCGTCCGGTGACCTTATGCATGATGTTCTTATCTTTTCTGGTGTTTGGCTTACTGGCAAGCCGGATGTTGCCGCTGGAGAACTTTCCCGGCATTGATATTCCGGAGATTTATGTCAACGTGCCTTACCCCAACGCCACGCCGGCGGAGATAGAGCGATTAATCACCAGACCGGTCGAGGAAGCGCTATCGACAGTCACCGGCATCAAAAAAATGCGTTCGTTTTCCAAAGAAGATTCCGCCGAAATTGGTCTGGAATTTAACTGGGAAGAGAACATCAATACCAAAAGTATTGAAGTGCGGGAACGGCTGGATGGCATCAGGCACCTGCTGCCCAAAGATGTCGAGCGGGTGCTGGTGTTCCAGTTTAATACCAATGACATGCCGATATTTCAGGTGCGCATCTCCAGCGAACGTGATTTATCGATGGCTTATGATTTGCTGGAACGGCAGATCAAGCGGCCGCTGGAGCGGGTACAAGGTGTCTCTAAAGTGGAGCTGTATGGCGTAGACAAGCGTCAGGTCACTATCCGGTTATTACCTGAGCGGCTGCGGGCATTGCAACTGGATGCGGCTCTGCTGCTGCAGACTTTAAACCAGCAGAACTTTGCGATGACTGCCGGTGAAATCAGAAACAAAGATGAAAGTATCCTGGTGAAACCTGTCGGTGAGTTCGAATCGCTGGACCAAATCAAGCAACTGGCGATTGGCCGTGGTTTGCAGCTGGGTGATGTGGCGGAGATCAAACTGGAGTTGCCAAAACGCGTTGAAGGCCGCCGCTTGGACCAACGTTACGCGGTTGGTATGAATGTCTATAAAGAGTCTAATGCCAATCTGGTCGAGGTCTCGCGTGCTGCGATGAAAGTGATCGATCAGGCCGGCAAAGACCCTGCCTTTAACGGCATCAATATTTACGTGATGGATGATACAGCCAAAGGCGTGACGGACAGTCTGTCGAACTTACTCAGCTCCGGCGCTGTAGGTGCTTTACTGTCATTTGCGGTGCTTTTCCTGTTTCTTCGTCATACACCGACTACTTTGCTGGTGGTCTTGTCGGTTCCGGTATCGATCAGTATCACGCTCGGTCTGATGTACTTCCTCGACTATAGCCTGAATGTCCTGAGCATGATGGGATTGATGCTGGCGGTCGGCATGCTGGTCGACAATTCTGTGGTGGTTGTGGAAAGTATCTTCCGCGAGCGGGCGCTGGATGGCGATGTGCGTCGCGCTACAGAGCGGGGTGTGTATCGGGTCAGTCTGGCGGTCGTGGCTGGCACTGCAACAACCGCTATTGTGTTTTTGCCGAATATCATCGGGCAAAAAGTCGATGTCACGGTATTTTTAGAGCACGTGGCTATTGCCATCACCATAGCGTTGGCAGTGTCGCTATTAATGGCGCTCACGCTCATTCCGTTATTGTCGACCCGCATCAAAAGTATCACGGGATCAGAGAATGCGGCACCGTCGAAGTTGGATCTGTTCTACGGTCGTACCTTGCGTTGGGCGATGGCGCACCCACGTTGGTCAACGTTTATCGCGTTCATGTTGCTTTTTAGTATCGCGATCCCAATGCAATTTATCTCGGGTGGTGATGATAACCAGGGGGATACCAACCGTTTGTTCCTGAACTACAACATCCAGTCGAACTTTGCGCTGGCAGAAGTGGAACAGGAAGTCAGCCGGATGGAATCCTATTTGTATGCCAATAAAGAAAAATTCTATATCGATTCGGTATACAGCTATTACACGCCAGGTTTTGCAGTATCGACCATTATGTTTATCGATGATCTGCCAGTGCCGCTGCAGCAGGTCAAAGATGCGATTCGTGACGACTGGCCGGTGTTGGTGCGGGCGAAACCTCAGTTTGGCTGGGGCGATGCCGGCGGTGGCATGCAATTACATTTATTAGGACCATCGACAGAACAGCTGATGAAAATGTCGCAGGATCTGGTTCCGGTACTCAGCCAGATTAAAGGTCTTGAAGACGTGCGCTCCGAAGTGCAGGGCGGCCAGAAAGAGTTGCAGATCCGCCTGAAGCAGGATGAATTACAACGTCAGGGCTTGTCAGCACAAGATGTTGCACAGGCGATCAGTCTGGCATTGCGTGGCAATAATTTGCGAACCTTCCGTACGCTGGATCAGGGGGAAGTGCAACTGCGGGTGTTGTATGACGAAAAGGTCGGACATTCGCAACAGGAACTCGAATCTATTCCGGTGAAACAACAAGGCACTGACGTGGTTCGGCTGGCGCAAGTGGCGACCTTAACGGTCACGGATCGGCTTGGTGAGATTCGACGTTTCAACCGCCAGACCGGTTTAGCCGTTGGCATGAATCTGAATAAAGATCTGACGATGGATGATGCAAAAGACCAGATCAAAAAGGTGATGGAACAGTTACA